>JAEEGL015391602.1_pt1 | contig 10134 bp, 8 predicted proteins | sample 9134231 | NCBI WGS metagenome assembly JAEEGL01 (sample SAMN16246548, study PRJNA631951) | gut metagenome | biome: gut microbiome; feature: rumen; material: fiber-attached | host: Bos | place: Iran: Karaj | collected 2018-10
TCGTCAGTCATAAACTGCTCTTGGTCTGTAGCCTCAGCTTTTCCTTCTGCTATCAGGTCAACGGTTTTCTTTACCAGTTCGGCTCCTTGAACCATCATGCGGTCGTGAATATCTTCCAAACAATCCTCTTCACCTATGGGGATACGTTCCTGTAGAATGATACGCCCCGTATCTATGTCCTCATCCAGGAAGAAGGTGGTGATGCCCGTCTCTTTGTCACCATTGATGATAGCCCAGTTGATAGGAGCTGCGCCACGATATTGCGGAAGCAGGGCTGCGTGGAGGTTGAAGGTACCCAAGCGAGGCATTCCCCAAACTACCTGAGGCAACATCCTGAAAGCAACTACAATCTGTAGGTCGGCCTTAAGGCTGCTCAGAGCCGTCAGGAACTCCTCGTCTTTCAGCTTCTCGGGTTGTAGCACGGGGATGTTGTGGGCTACCGCATATTGCTTAACAGGGCTTGACTGCAACACATCATGGTGCCTTCCGATGGCCTTGTCGGGCATGGTAACAACCCCCACTACATTATATCCGTTATCCACCAGTTTGGCTAATGAGGGAACGGCAAAGTCTGGTGTCCCCATAAATACTATTCTCAGGTCTTTCTCCATCCTATTCTTATTTTGAGGTCTCAAAGATAGTACAAAAATTCGATTAAGCGAAGAATTTGCAAATGTATTTGTATGTATTAGTGTGAGAAATTTATCTAAACCGAACGAAACACAAAATTATGCTCAAAAACACTGAGTAAGCTCAAACAATCGATTGAGTAAGCTCATGCGATTGATCGAACTTACTCAAGTAAATAAATGAGTATACTTATTCAGTATAAGTTGATTTTGTTGAAAAACTCCACGATTGGCCTTTTTTACTAGTACACGTAGAAAGATTTACTGCCACACGTAGAAAAAAATACTGCCACGCGTGGCAGTAAAAAGTCTTTCCTTTAAATATTTGAAAGTAGCAGAGAGGGAAAAGGAATTGGATGATTAGAGATTTTAGGCTCCCAACTCTCCCTATGTGACCTTTGATTTGTTCCCTATATCTGAATGAGTCATTGAGATAGTTTGAACAACTCATTGAGATAGTCTCTATACCCCCTAAGAGATAGTCTCAATGAGTAAAAGAGATGGTCTGAATGACTCATGGAGAGTATCTGAATGAAGCAAAGGTGACAAAGCTATATTTTCTAGCTTATTTGTAATAATTATCTAACTTGATTTCGAGCAAAAAGTAACTTAAATAAAAATTTTTCCAACTTGATTATTTCTCCTCCTTAACAAACCCGATTTTACGTCTGTGATTTATAAAATCAAACATAATGGGCTCACCTTTTGGCGGGCTCATTATTTCTTTGTACCTTCGCAGGCAGAATTCGTTATAAGTATATGGAAAAGATTCTGACAGAAGAGGAACAGCGTAGGTTTTCTGACATGATAGATAATGCCCAAAAGGTGGTGATATGTGCCCATGTGTCCCCCGACGGAGATGCTATAGGTTCCACATTGGCACTGAAGCATTGGCTAACCCGCAAGGGTAAGCAGGTAACGGTGGTGGTTCCTAATATCTTTCCTGATTTTCTGCACTGGATGCCTGATGCCGAGGAAGTGAAGGTCTATCTGAAGCATGAAGAGGAGGTGAATCCCCTTGTGGCTGAGGCAGACTTGTTCATTATAACGGATCTGAACGATTCCTCCAGATTGCAGGAACTGGAAGCCTGTGTGTTGGCCAATCCTGCGCCCAAGATTATGATAGACCATCATCTGAATCCTACGGATTTCTGTCAGTTGGTAATCTCGCATCCGGACATGTGTGCTTCTGCCGAGGTGATATGCCATTTGTTGTATCAGCTGGGCGAACTGGAACAGATTACTACGGAGGAGGCAACCTGCCTGTATGCTGCTATGATGTGTGATACGGGTGCCTTTACCTATAACTCGAACAGGGCCGTGGTATATGAGTGTATCTCTCATCTGCTGGAGCGTGGCATAGATAAGGACAAGATATACAGAAATGTGTTCTGGACCTACTCTCAGTCCCGTATGCGTCTTACCGGCTATCTGCTTTATGTGAAGATGGAAACACTTCCTGAACTGCATGCCAGCATTATCACGCTTACCAATCAGGAACGTAAGATGTTTAGCGCGAAGAACGGCGATACGGAGGGAATCGTAAATATGCCGTTGCAGATATCTGGTATGAAGCTGAGCGTTTTCCTTAGTGAGGATACGGAGCGTGACGGCGTGGTAAAGGTAAGCCTGCGTAGCGTGGATGATTTTCCGTGCAACGATATGTCGGCTCAGTTCTTTAATGGCGGCGGGCACAAGAACGCCAGCGGCGGAAGGCTCTACTGCAGTATGGACGAGGCCATTCGGAAGGTTCGTGAGGCAATAAAATCCTATGCTCATTTGTTAAAATAGATTATAAAAAGAGCGATAGTTTAGAAAAACTCATGTAATTTTATCTTTTTTCGTTCAGTAAATCGTACCTTTGCAAGCAAAATAAGCATTATATGAAAAAGATTCTTTATACATTCCTTAGTTTGATGATTGCCCTTACGGGGCTTGTCTCTTGTTCTGATGATCAGACTTATGCTGAGCAGAAAGATAAGGAACGTAATGCGGTGGATGCATTCCTGAAGCGCGATGTGACAATTGTTGGCCCTAACGGTGATACTATCTGTAACGTAGGCGTCATCAATGTTATTTCAGAACAGCAGTTCTACAAACAGGATTCGACAACCAATCTGGATAGAAATGAGTATGTTCTCTTTTCTAATTCTGGTATTTATATGCAGATTATCAGAAAGGGTGTTGGCGAAAAGATCGCTAAGGGACAGACACGACAGATTGCTTGCCGTTTTATTGAATTCAATATATTAGGCGATAGCTTACAGCTGCGTAGCGACGTAAGCTATTGGCATACAAATCCGGACATCTTAGCTGTGACGAATACATCGGGTACTTTCTCTGCCAGTTTTATTACTGGCGATCAGGCTGGCCCTATGTATCAGACTTATGGCGAGGAGAAGGTCTTGGACGGTTGGCTTGCACCTTTCCCTTATATCCGCGTTGGCCGACAGACAACGCCTGACGGTGAAATAGCCAAAGTCAGACTGATCGTGCCTCATACGGCAGGACAGAGCAATGCCGCCTCTAATGTCTATCCCTGTTTCTACGAAATCCTATATCAGGAATGTCGTGACTAAGACGGGCGGCATATATATTCACGTACCTTTTTGTCAGAAACGTTGCATCTATTGCGACTTCTATTCCACAACCTGTGGCTTGGAATGGAAGCGTTCTTATGTCTCCGCCCTTAAGCGCGAGATGCTCTTGCGACGTACGGAAATAGATGCTTCGCGCGTACCTTCTTTATATATAGGAGGCGGTACACCCAGCCAGTTGCCTGCATCTTTACTTTTAGAGATGTTTCAGGCGATTACGGATAACTTTACGCTTGCAGACGATGCGGAAGTCACCATAGAGGTTAATCCGGATGATGTGACTCCTCAGTTGATAGATACGCTGCGCCAAACATCGGTGAATCGTATAAGTATGGGGGTACAGACCTTCTCGGACGAATTGCTGCGATTCCTGAATCGCCGTCACACTTCAGCGCAAGCCTTGCGTGCAGTTCAACTCTTTAGAGAGGCAGGCTATGATAATATCAGTTTGGATCTGATATATGGATTGCCCAGTCAGACGCTTGAGGACTGGAAGGGTGATGTGCAGCAGTTGTTGTCGCTTGACGTCCCACATATCAGTGCTTATGCCTTGTCTTATGAGGAAGGGACCCCGTTGTCAAAAATGCTTGCTGACGGTAGTGTCGAAGAAACTTCTGATGAACTCTCGTGGCAGATGTACGAATATCTGATGAATGAGGCGAAAGCGTCTGGGATGGTTCATTATGAAATTTCAAATTTTGCCAAACCGGGTATGTGTGCCAAGCATAACAGCAGTTATTGGGATGGTTCGCCTTATCTGGGCTTGGGACCTGGTGCTCATTCTTACGATGGTGAGAATATTCGCAGATCAAATGATATGTCCCTAAAGGATTATATTCAGGCTTCGGCTGATGTTCCGCATGAGACGGAGGTGCTGACGCCGGAAGAACGGTATGACGAGCTTGTCATGACTCGCTTGCGTACAGTTCGTGGCCTTGCTTTTGACCTCCTTACGCCTGAACAGAAATCTTATTGCCTGCAAATGGCAGAACCTCATATTCTTAATGGAAGCCTGTTGAAAGAAAAGGATACGCTGCGTCTTTCCAGAAAGGGTATTTTTATCTCAAACAGAATTCTTAGCGACCTGATGTATTAGCATCTTTCCTTACTTCTCCGTTTTTCTTACTTTCTTGTCGAAAACATGTTGTCTAACATGTTATTTTGCTATTGTTAGTTCAAATATTATTGTTAATTTTATCCCCTGAAAACTAAAACTAATAGCATTAAAATACAAGAATATGAAAGTTTACAAAGCAAATGAGATTAAAAACATTGCCCTGATGGGCAATGACGGTGCGGGTAAGACAACCCTTACAGAGGCCTTGCTTTATGAGGCAGGCATTATCAAGAGAAGAGGTCGTATTACCCAGAAGAACACTGTTAGCGATTATTTCCCAGTAGAGCAGGAGTATGGTTACTCTGTATTCTCTACTGTTTTTCATACAGAGTGGAACGGTAAGAAGTTGAACATTATTGACTGCCCGGGTAGTGATGACTTCGTGGGTTCTGCTATTACTGCTCTGAATGTGACGGATACTACCGTTATTCTTGTTAAGGGCGGAGCAGGAGTTGAGGTTGGAACGCAAAACCATTTCCGATATACGGAGAAGTTGGGCAAGCCTGTCATCTTCCTTGTTAATCAGCTAGACGACGAGAACTGTGATTATGACAATCTGCTGGAACAGCTTAAAACTATTTACGGTCCTAAGGTCGTCCCCGTTCAGTATCCTCTTGCTACTGGCCCTAATTTTAATGCATTGATTGACGTTTTACTCATGAAGAAGTATTCTTGGGGCCCTGAAGGTGGTGCACCTACTATCGAGGATGTTCCTGCTGACCAGATGGACAAGGCTATGGAGATGCATAAGGCATTGGTAGAAGCTGCTGCTGAGCACGATGAGGCATTGATGGAGAAGTTCTTTGAGAGTGAGACGCTTACGGAAGATGAGATGCGTGAGGGTATCCGCAAGGGTTTGGCTTCACGCGGCATGTTCCCTGTATTCTGTGTGGATGCTGTTAAGGATATGGGCGTACGCCGTCTTATGGAGTTCTTGGGAAATGTAGTTCCCTTTGTTGATGAGATGCCTAAGGTCTTCAATACTCGTGGTGAGGAAATTACTCCTGATCCTGCTGGTCCCACCAGCCTGTTCTTCTTCAAGACTGCAGTTGAGCCCCATATCGGTGAGGTGCAGTATTTTAAGGTAATGAGTGGTACTGTCAAGGAAGGTGATGACCTTACGAATGCTGATCGTGGCAGTAAGGAACGTATGGCACAGATTTTTGTTTGTGCAGGTGCCAACCGTATCAAGGTTGACGAACTGGTAGCTGGTGATATTGGTTGTACCGTTAAGCTTAAGGATGTGAAGACTGGCAATACCCTTAATGGTAAGGACTGCGATAACCGCTTCAACTTTATCAAGTACCCCAACGCTAAGTACAGTCGTGCAATCCGTGCTGTCAATGAAAGCGAGACAGAGAAGATGATGAATGCTCTGCAGAAAATGCGTGAGGAAGATCCTACATGGGTGATAGAGCAGAGCAAGGAATTACGTCAGATTCTGGTTCACGGTCAGGGTGAGTTCCATCTGCGTACCCTTAAGTGGCGTATGGAGAACAATGAGAAGATACAGATTGTCTTTGACGAGCCTAAGATACCTTATCGTGAAACCATTACCAAGGCTGCCCGTGCAGACTATCGTCATAAGAAACAGTCTGGCGGTGCTGGTCAGTTTGGTGAGGTTCATCTTATCGTTGAGCCTTACTACGAGGGTATGCCCGCTCCTGAAGTTTACAACTTCGGAGGTCAGGAATACCGTATCAATGTTAAGAGTACAGAGACCGTCGATTTGGAATGGGGTGGTAAACTTGTCTTTGTAAACAGTATCGTCGGTGGTTCTATCGATGCACGTTTCATGCCAGCCATCCTCAAGGGTGTCATGCAGCGTATGGAGCAGGGACCTCTTACCGGTTGCTATGCTCGCGACGTGAGAGTCATCGTCTATGATGGTAAGATGCATCCAGTGGACAGCAATGAACTTTCATTCATGCTGGCAGGACGCCAGGCATTTGCTTTGGCATTCAAGGAGGCCGGTCCCAAGATTCTTGAACCCATCAACGATGTAGAGGTGTTCGTTCCCAGTGACAAAATGGGTGATGTGATGAGTGATTTGCAGGGACGCCGTGCTATGATTACAGGTATGACCAGTGAGAACGGTTATGAGAAGCTTACTGCGAAGGCTCCTCAGAAAGAGATGCTGAACTACAGTACGGCTCTCAGTAGTCTTACAGGTGGACGCGCCAGTTTCATTACCAAATTCGCTTCTTACGAATTGGTTCCTGGCGATGTTCAGAGTAAACTTATTGCGGCTTATCAAGCAACGCAGTCAGAAGAGAAGTAGTTGTTGTTTTGGCAACTACAAAAAGAACATTCTGTTAAATATATTAAAAGCTGGTACGTTTTGTGCCAGCTTTTTTTGTTTTCTTTAAGAAAAGCCTTTACCTTTGCCCTTATGAAAAGAAGCTATATCTTTATAATCTGCATGCTGGTGGGTATATCATTCCTTGTCTTGTTGTATTTGCAAGGCAGTTATGCCACCGCTATGGTGAAGATGCGTGAAGAGCAGTTTGATGAGACGGTTCGCCGTAGCCTCGATTTGGCTTCTCGTGACATGGAGCGATCAGAGACATATAGGTATTTGCAGATTGTCATGAATCATCACGCTCAGGAGAAATACGGGACAGACTTTTTACTCCCTGTAGATTCGGCTTCTTCGTCAATATTCCCAGACTCTGCGTCATTGAAAAAAGACGGAACCGAACTTTTGGTCGCTCGTCATTCTGGTAAGTTGCCCACTTCGTTTACTCTGCCGCGTCCCAATGATATGGTACAGACGGTAAGGCAACTGCGTAAGGAAATTCAGGACGCATACATGTACGAGTGGGGCGTTCTGGATGAGGTCATCTCGACAGTCTTATATACGGCCAGCGCCCTTCGTTTTCAGGACCGTATCAGCAAATCCGAGCTGGATAACTGTTTGCGTGGTGCATTGCTACGTAATGGAATCGATCTGGATTTTCATTATATTGTTTATACTGCTGATGGCAGGGAGGTGTATCGCTGTGCAGATTATACGGGAGAAGGCTTGGAGCACGTTTATAATCAGGTCCTGTTCCGTAATGATCCGACAGGCCAGATGGGAAATGTGCAAGTCCATTTTCCTGCACGTAAGGAATACATCCTTGGCGTAGCTCGGTATATTGTGCCTGCCATGATATTTACTTTCATCCTTTTTGTTACTTTCCTGGTAACAATATATTTGATAGTAAGGCAGAAGAAGATTAGCGAAATGAAGAACGATTTTGTTCATAACATGACACATGAGTTCAAGACTCCCATTTCCACAATCTCTATTGCTGCCCAGATGCTATCAGATAAGAGCGTTAATAAAGATGCGGGCACCTATGAGAGATTGGGAGAGGTTATAAATAATGAGACAAGGCGCCTCCGTTTCCAAGTTGAGAAGGTCTTGCAGATGAGTCTTTTCGACCACAACAACATAGCGCTCAAATTGCAAGAGTTGGATGCAAATGAATTGATAGATAATGTCATTCAGACCTTCTCATTAAAAGTAAGTCAGAACGGCGGAATCTTAGATACACGTTTGGAGGCTTATAATCCTTTTGTAAACGTGGACGAGATGCACTTCACTAACATTATTTTCAATCTTCTTGATAATGCAGTAAAGTATCGTCGTGAGGATGAACCCCTCCATCTGGAGGTGGCTACCTGGAACCAAGGGGAAGATTATCTTTGCATCAGTATCAAGGATAACGGTATTGGTATCCAGAAAGATGACTTAAAGCGTATTTTTGAAAAGTTCTACCGCGTACATACTGGTAATAAGCATAATGTTAAAGGTTTCGGCTTGGGACTTACTTATGTGAAGAAAATGGTAGATATGCATCATGGCACAATCAAGGCCGCCAGTGAGGTAGGACAAGGGACAAAATTTATAATTACATTACCAATAGTAAAAGATTAAGTTATGGAGAACAAATTGCACATTCTATTATGCGAGGACGAGGAAAGTCTGGGCATGTTGGTTCGTGAGTATTTGCAAGCTAAAGGTTATGATGCAGAGCTTTATCTCGATGGAGAGGCTGGATATAAAGCTTTCATGAGAACGAAGTTTGATATGTGTCTGCTGGATGTAATGATGCCTAAAATGGATGGTTTTACATTGGCACGTGAAATTCGTATGGTTAATGCTGAAGTGCCCATCATCTTCTTGACAGCAAAGAACCTAAAGGATGATATTCTCGAAGGCTTTAAGCTGGGTGCTGATGATTACCTGACCAAGCCTTTCTCTATGGACGAGTTGGTGTATCGTATGGAGGCTATCTTGCGTCGTGTGAAGGTTAAGACTACGCGTGCGGTTACTCAATATCAGTTGGGCAAGTTTACGTTTGATACACAGCGTCAGATTCTCTCTATAGGTGATAAGCAGACAAAGCTCACTACCAAGGAGTGCGAGCTGCTTACCATGCTCTGTGCACACTCCAATGATGTCTTAGAACGTGAATTAGCGTTGAAGACAATCTGGATTGATGATAACTATTTCAATGCCCGCAGCATGGATGTCTATATTACCAAATTGCGCAAACATCTCAAGGATGATCCTTCTATAGAGATTAATAATGTTCATGGTAAGGGCTATCGCCTGATAGTTCCTAATCTTATGAAGGAGTAATAAAAAAGCGGGGCTTAATTGATAAAGCTCCGCTTTTTGTTTTTATTTCGGGGGTTAGAAACAATACCCAAAATGTACACTGCACTCACGTATGTGGGGATTCTTTGTGTCGTCGGGAAAATCACGAGCATACGAAATACCCGCATATACCTTATTAATAAATAGCCTTAGGCCAGTCTGCCATCCAATCTGAAAAGTTTTCCAGCCATCTTCCTTTCCTGCTACTATGGCACGTACGTGAATACCTGCATAGGGCGCCAACGCTATATCCTTGACTTTTGAAAGGTAGAGCTTGTACACGGCATTTACAGGAAGCCTGAAAGAAAGCAAGTCGTAATTGATACCGTTCTCTTTGTCGTGCGAGTATTTAATATTTGCTCCCACCTCTACAAAATACGGTTGATTCTCAAGAATCTGTATAGAACGGGCATAGCCTGCCGAAAACTCGTTGAATTTTTGTTTGGTGTCGCCTGTGTAGTATCTGCTGGGCGAATACTGTAGGTATAATGTATTCTTGTACTCCTTGTGCAGTGGCTTAGGAGCTTCTTCTTCCACATCCTCCAATGTCCATTCCTCAACGTTGTCGTAATTGTCATACTGGGCATATGTGACAGAACTTATGCACATTAACAAAAATGTCCCGATACTTTTCCGAAGGGTGCTCATTAGGTCTGTATGAAAAAGAAGATGACTTGTCAGGAACGTTTTGCAATGACGATGTGTGCGACAATTCCTGCGATAATAAGCAGAAGTGCAATCAGCTGATACCAATTGTAATCAACAAGTTCTGCCAAAAAACCGAGGTTTAACTTTGCTGAGAAATAGCTTATTATCAGCAACAATGCTCCTACAACAATCAGGGTAATACCTAAATTCTGTTTCTTCATAATAGTTTTATGTATTTATATTGTGATATTTGTTCTTTTCCAAACACAAAGTACGTGATTTTTCTTGAGGTGGCGAAATGTTTTGCGGTAAAAAATGCAAAAATGATGCAATTCTTTGGTGGTTTCGTTTAAAAGCAGTACCTTTGCACCGCATTTTTGCAAAATAGTATTAATTAATTTATTTAACGTATTATGAATCAATACGAAACCGTTTTCATTTTAACTCCCGTTTTGTCTGATGATCAGATGAAGGAAGCGGTAAACAAGTTCA
>JAEEGL015829510.1_pt1 | contig 10134 bp, 9 predicted proteins | sample 9134231 | NCBI WGS metagenome assembly JAEEGL01 (sample SAMN16246548, study PRJNA631951) | gut metagenome | biome: gut microbiome; feature: rumen; material: fiber-attached | host: Bos | place: Iran: Karaj | collected 2018-10
AGATGATTGTGTAAATGCTTGTATTATAGGGATTTAGCACCTATCCCCAAGTGCTAAAACCGTCTAATCCCTAGACTTGAACCAAGGACCAAAGGATTATGAGTCCTCTGCTCTAACCACTGAGCTAATGGCCCGAATGAAATTGATATTATCATAAAATTGGGGGATTGGCAATATAACCCTTAATAATGCGGAGGCTTTCTATTAGGAATATCCCCTTCCATCGTATTAGACATTTCGCGGATTTTATCAGACATTAATTTGATTTCTTTTTGCAACTTATCAATAGTTTTAGCCTGTTCAACTGCAACATCCTGAATCTGATTTACAAAGTCTTCCATGTAAGCAAGCTTCATTTCAATTGCGGTTAGGCGGTCGTCGGTGTTGGTTTCCATATTTTTCCTTCTTTTATATTAATTCAGGAAGGGAAAGCCTTCCCCTCGCTCGCACTTCGTTGCTCTCTACCCCTTCCAGCGGGGAGTGCCCCGCAACGCCCCCGGAAATATATATTTCGTTCAGATATTGCTCTATTTTTAAATTATGCCACCGCCCCTAACCAACCATAATGTTGAACGGCCATATCAACAAAATGATTTAATAGGAGATTTATTTTTGATTCAAAAGCTTCTTTATCAAAGCTTTGTGGTAAATCGGAATCGAGAGAAGAAATAATGGCATCTTTCACGGTTGCAGAAGCCTGTTCGTCTTTGTACCAGTCAACAATGAACAGATTTTTCTTTTCTTCTGTGAGTTTTTTATAAAGATTCTTAGCTGCAAGTTTTACTTTTCGTTCTTCGTCTTTTGTCAAATCTCTTCCCTTGATAAGTAAGTCGAACATTTCGAGTTCTTCTTCGGTAAGTCCCTCAGCAGCAGCTCGTTTATCTTCCTGTTTCATGTCTTCAATAAGCTGAAGCAGTTGCTCATAATAATCTTCGTTTTCACTGCCACCTGCGTTGTATTGGTCAATTATATTCTTAAAACGATCGCTGAATTTAATTCTAGTTGTGTTTTTGTTAATCATGATTTCGAGCATTCGTTGAATAAAAGCTTTCATATCATCAATTTCAATTGCTTTGTATTGCGCTTTATGAATTTCTTTACGAAGTTCTTCTACATCAACTTTAGAAAGGTCGATTACTTTGAATTCATGAATTAAATAATTGGCAGATTTTTTATTATTCGGATCTGATGGATCTTCTGGTTTTTCTGATGATACAGATGTATCAAGCAAAGCCCACATACGAGCTTTTGCTTTATCAAGTTTTTCATCATCGACATTGTTGTTCATTAAGTCATTCATATATTTAAGAGGTTTAAACTTATCGTTTTCCCAGCCCATCTCAAATATTTCCGGCTTACTTGCTTCATAAAGATTAAGCATTGTATTTGTGATGACTCTAAACTTTTCTTTTCCTTCATCATGCTGATAAATTGTTTCAAGTGCATTTCTAAGAGCATCAAGTTTTTCAAGGTCAGAAGGAAGTGCGTTTATTTCATCAAGATTAATATTCATTTCAGAAAGGAACTCATCAGCTTCATTAATTGATTCTCCAATCATGCTTATAAGATTTTCAATATCCTTTGCCGGATATTCATCTTCATCATCTCCACTTGCATAATCTGTAAGAGCCTGCTGCATGTACTTAAATACATTTACATAATCAACAATGACACCGCTTGTTTTTCCAGGGAATACTCTGTTTGCACGGGCAATTGCCTGCATCAAAGTATGTCCTTTCATAGGCTTATCAAGATAGAGTGTAGAAAGATTTGGAACATCAAAGCCAGTAAGCCACATAGCACAAACAAACACAAGTTGCAAAGGATCGTTCTTATCTTTAAATCTATCTTCAATATCTACACCATCAACAATCTTATTCATCTTGTCGCGGTGAGGTTTGATATTCAGTCCCTGCTCTGCAAACTTCTTTTCTTCATCTGCGTCTTCGGAAATGATAACTGCCATTTCTACATTATTCATGTAATCAAGGCGAGCTGTAATTTCATCACGTTCCTCTTTTGTTGCTGCAGCATTTCTGTCTTTAATTAATTGTTTCTTTTCTTCTTCCCAATAATGCTGAACTTTGTCATACATTTTTACAGTAGTAAATTTATCTACAGAAACAACCATTCCTTTTCCAAGGAAGCCTCTACGAGGGAAATGGTGTGCGATATCTTGAGCAATTTTATCAAGACGTTCATCCCGTTTAAGAACTTCTATGATTTTGCTACCAGAATCTTCAAGACGCTTTATTTCTTCTTCGTTAAGATTTTCATCTTCAATAATGTCTACAATATCATCATCAAGGAAGTTGTTTGTAAGTCCAACTTCAGGTACACGGCGGCTATAGAAAAGTGGAACTGTTGAACCATCCTCTACAGATTGTGCAAAGTTATACTCAGAAACATAATCTCCAAACCACTGATTTGTAAGTCGCTTTGTTCCTAGCAATGGTGTTCCAGTAAAAGCAATAAAGTTTGCATTAGGCAAAGCTGTATGCATATTTTCAGCAAGGTCTTTGTACTGAGTGCGGTGTGCTTCATCAATCAATACAAAAATATCATCACGCTCGCTTAAAACAGGATACTTCTTTCCCTTGTCATAACGGAACTTATGAATCATAGAGAATATAAATTTTTTATTGCTCGTCAAATATTCTCGTAGCTGTTCAGAATTCTTTGGCTGTACTTCATCTTTATTTCCAATAACTTCTGTGCGAACAAAGTTCTTATAAATCTGAGTATCAAGGTCTGTTCGGTCAGTAACAATAAAGAATGTAAAATTACCTTTAAGTTTGCGGCTGCATTTTCGAGTAAAGAAAACCATAGAATACGATTTACCGGAACCTTGTGTATGCCAGAAAACACCTAGTTTTCCTTTAAGCTCCTTACGGTTTTCTACATTCTTCATAAGATTATTAACACCAAGGAACTGATGGTTCTTTGCAATAATCTTGATTTTTTGATTCTGGAACATTATAAAGTTTTCAATATAATCAACAAGATTTTCTTTTTTGCAAAGACCTCGAGCAAAATACTCTATAGAAGTTCCTTTTGTTTTAATTTCCTTACGATTTGGTTTTTCTTTTTCTGAATCTACTTTAAGCCATTCAAAGAAAAATTCATAATCTGCATTCCAGGATCCAATACGAGTTTCAAGCCCATTACTCAAAACACATATCTGATTAAAAGCAAACAAGTTTGGAATATCTTTTTTGTAGTCGGTAAGATTTTTATTGTATGCTTCTTCTATTTTAATTATGGCATTTTTAAGTTCAACAAAAACAACAGGGAGCCCGTTTATAAAAATAATTACATCAGGGCGTCGCCAGTAATATTGTCCCTGAATCCACATTTGAGAAACAGCAGTAAAATTATTATTTTCCGGATGTTCAAAATCTATTAATTTTACAAAATCAAAAGTTGGCTTTCCGTCTTTCTTAAAGCCTACCCTTTTACCATTACGAATCAGATTGTAATTTTCATAATTGGTTTTATCCATATCCGTTCCGGCAAAGTCACGGCATAAATCACGAATTACAGAATCAAGATTTTCGCCAGGTATATCAGGGTTTATTTTATAAAGGGAAGTTTTTATCACATCGGGAAGAACACATTGTTTTTTAGAAGTACGATTTGTAGCATCTTGCTTCTCTTTAAAATTTGGATCAGGATCACACTGAATAAAATCATATCCAATCTCATTGCTTCGCAATATATTAATGAGTGAAACTTCAATGTCATCTTCTGTAATGTAATTTGCCATATAGTCCTTACTCCAACTTACAAAAATAATTAGTGGGAATTTCCGCTAATTCCCACTAATTTCCTCTAATTTACTATCAAAGGTTTCACTCTTTGTATATCCTACAAGTCTTTGATTTATTTGAATTGTAGTCATAAATCCCAACTTTACCAATCCTTCCAAATCTGTACGAACTGTCTTTATAGAAACTCCCAAAACATTTACTAAATTCTTACATTCAAAGATTGTTCCAGGTTTTTCTTGAATCATTTTCAGAATATGTGCCTGTCTTTCATTTATTCCTTTGATATTTCTAAATTCCAGAAGAGCATCATTTTCTGCTGTTTTTCGATCAAGATAAATCTTAAGCTCTGCAAAAGCTTCTTTCAGGACATTCATATTATATTGTATAAAATATCCCAAATCAAAATCATCATGTTCGGTATACAAAAAGGCCTTTTCATACTGACCTTTTTTCTTATAAATAATTCTGGATATAGAAAGAAATTCAGTCATCCAATAACCTTTCTTCAACATATACCAATAGAAAAGAGACCTTGCGGTTCTACCATTTCCATCAACAAAAGGGTGAAGAAACGAAATCATAAAATGAAGGATGATTGCCTTTATAATTGGATGGATAAATACCGCATCGCTATTTGCAAAATCACAAAGATGCTCAATTATTGCTCGTATTTGTTTAAATGATGGAGGATTATGTGCAACTTCCCCTGTTATTCCATCTACAACATAAATGTTATTATCTTTTCTAAAACTTCCCTCATCTTCCGGATTTGCCAGAGTCTTTTCTGTAATTCTTTTATGAATTTCAAGTAATAGTTCAGGAGTAAGTTTTCTTTCCTTTTGTTCAGATAAGAAGCGGATTGTATTGTAGTTATTATAAATCATCTGCTGACTTTTATCTTTTGGCTTAATTTGTTTACGCAGCATTTCCTTTGCAACTTTTCTTGTTGTATTGGCTCCTTCCATCTGACTGGATGCAATAGCCTCTTCCATAATTGAGCTTAAAAGATAATACTGCTTATTCTTTTCTGATATTGTTGTTGAACCAGAAAGAGTACCTCCAAAGTTCATATCAAATTCATGTAACAGCTGCTGAATATAATTTGAAGTTTTGAATATAAACTGATACCTTCCAAATTTTATAAAATTAGCATAGCTTAGCCGAGAAAATTTTACGACTTGCCATAACACTTCTGGAGGTAATTTTTTATTACCTAGATATTTTACCTTATCCCAATATAGATATTCTTTTTCAATTTTGAGTAATAAAGCACTATATTCATTTGAAGAGAATATCTGCATAATTTGCATTGGTGACAATGTATTTAATACTGATGGAGGGTTTTCAATCATACCTTAAGAATAACATTGAAAAGAATAAAAAGCAAGAAAATAGTGGGAATTCCCTCTAATTTCCTCTATTTCCCACTGTGCATTCTATTTCCCAAAATCAACATTTTTTCACTTTTGAGAAATAGAATTATATGAGGTTATGAATAATATTCCTGTAATACTATTGGCTCAATTTTTTCAAATGAATTAAGACCGTTTCTTTCAAGCTCATCTCTTATTTTCTGACCTTGATTTGAATGAAGAGCATCTGTAAAAAATGCAATTATACCTTCAGCACTATCTTGGATCTCTAATCTATTTTTAGTATTTTCAATATTCTTTTTTGTTTCATCTGATATTTTGCTCGAATTAATCGCAGGATCTAAAACTTCACTTTTTATAATATCCAAAAGTTTATCTTTTTCTTGTTTGTGTAATTCTTTTGTATAATCAGCAAGGCCTTTTTCTGAATCAAAAATCCTTACAAAAGATTCAATTTGATTTGTCCAATTTACAAAATCTTTATAAGTATATTCTTCGAAAGAAGGATGCATAACATCACAACGAAGTTTTTTAATAGTATTAAATAACTTATTATTATCTTCAAAAATAATTGAATCGCCTGGAAAAACTTCTAAAATCAAAGATTTATTTTTATCATCTTGAAGTATTTGAATTAAATAATAAAGATCAAGTTCTGAAAAATCTTTTCGTACATTCTCATTTAGCACTCTCTCAACACAATCACGTTTCCAGTTTGGAGAAATTACAGGCAAACGTTCCGAAAGATAATTTATAAGAGGAATACGAGCTACATATAATTGTTCATAAGTCTTTTGTAGAATGTGTATTGTTTCCATAACTATTCTTCCTTCTTTATAATTCTGTCGTCGTTAAACACCCCCCATAAATATGAAGGTGCTAAAATGTTTCCACTAAAATCACCAGGGCCTGTTATTGGCCATTGATTATAGGCTTTTTCAATAAGTGATTTTGTTATATTGTTAGGAGCACCTTTAGGACGGAGAGGAATAAAACAATCGTTTTCTATTTTGTATTTAAAAGTTTTTCCTTGCTTTGTACAGAATTGTTTTTCTGCATTATCACAAATTCGTCTCCAAATTGTTTCAAATTCTTCGTGCAATATTTACCTCCTTTACTACAATTCAAATTTTGGCAAAGTGCTATCTATCCTTTGTGCATTTGTTACAGCTAAAACTTTACCAATAGATGTTACCCCAAATGAATATGGAAGGTTTGACCACCAATCACCAATAATTTTGAGTTTTTCATATGAATTCCATTTCTCGTTAAACTTTTCAGAAATCTGATTAAGTTTGACAACATCATTATCGTAATATCCAATTATTTGTTTTATTTTGGATATCTGTAATTCATTTAAGGATATTCGTCCATGAATAAATGAAGTATTAGGATCAATATAATCCATTAGTTTTATATCATTTAGATTCACTATAGGTAATCTGTAATAATCTGGATTTAATTCATTAGCAATCAAACAAGTTCGTGGTATAGAACACTCATCTAATAATTTATAGATTTCATTGAGTTTTTCAGAATTTTTTGAAATTCCGCACACAACATATCCTGAAAAAAGTCGCTTTTGTAATTCTTGTAATGAAGGAAAACGCCCAAAACTTTGAATTCTTATGACTTTCAAAATATCTAATTGGTCTATCCAGTCATCAGTTAAAGGTAAACTTGAAAATAATAATTTTGAAAATAAATTATTCGTTATTGTCAAACCTTGAGAAATATTTCCTAAAGCCGGTCCCCATGTTTGAAGAGCAACAAAAACTGTTATAGCTTGTAATGCTTCATCTGTAATCTTATCAATAACATCAATTGCATAAGTTACGTCCATTTTTACAGATTTATCATTTGGTTCTTCTACCTTATATGCAAGCAATTCAGATAATAGTTTGTAACTCTCTTCTTCATCTGTTTGTGCAGCAACTTTTACTGCATCGTTCAAAACTGATTGAAAACTTGGGTCCGCAAAAACTCCTAAAGATTTATCAATTTTTGCGATTCGAGGGATAACAATTTCTTCTAATTTTTTTATTCTGTTTTCAGCAAGAGTATAAGCTTCTTGAGTATAAACATTAACAGTATTTAACATCTCTAATTTCTTATCAATTATTTCTGAGACCTTATCCTCTGTTAATCCTTGAATATAATTATTTGTAACATTTACAGTTTTTCCTGTAATATTTGTCGAGTCATCACCTGTTTCTATATTTATCTTGTCACTCATTTTTCAATTTTAATATTGGATATATTTCCACTCTCTGAAGTTATATTTGTAGACTTTTCACCAGTTGTAATATTGATATTTGTTTTTTTATGAACACCAATTTTATAACCAGCTATGCCTCCTCCCAGCAAGCCTAGAATAAAAGTTATTATCGCTGTACCGATACCATCGAAAATCCAATCCATTTTACAACTCCTTTTATTATTCAATTTCTTTCATAAATTCATCTAATAAAACCATAAAATGTTTATCATCAATTTCAAGATTAAACATTTTTAAGATTTTATCTCTAAGTTCTATCATTTTAGTTTTACAATGGCCGTCATTTTTTAGCACGGCGCCCATTTTTCGTGTATCAACTGCGCATTGATGATATTTGGGATTCCCAAATTCAAAATCTGGAACATAGATGTTTGTGTAATCTGATTGAGCAACCCATGCGGCTCCCATTTCATTTAAGCAGGCTGGACTTTCGAGATATGTATTAGACCATAGGATAATCATGAATACTTTATTGTTAAAGTTTTCCCTTAAATATTCATAAATATTTTTATCCATTGGTATTCCATTTAATTCATGTGAAGTATAAATTAATTGTTTATCTTTTACGCCTAAACCAATAATAAAATTACGAAGTGCATCTCCAAATTTTTTATCAGTTGAACTATGACTTATAAAAATAATAGGAGAGCTATTGTTGGTTTTCATCGAAATAGCTTTTTTAGTTTCAAAAGTATAGTCATCTGGTATAACTGCAAATTCTGTATTAAGTTTCTGGATTATTCTCATTGCTTCTCGATGTTCTTCTTTATTAATACACCATTCATTTTGATTAATTTGTACTATTTCATTTCTATACCAATCAGAAATTTTGTTTAATAAAATTTTTATATTTTTGATTTCTCCATTTGTTATAGACTTAGTTAATTGATTAAAATAATTGTTTATTAACCCTTCTTTTGTATAAGCATTAACGGTTGCCTTAATTCCTTCAAACGACAACTGAAGCTCGTTTAAGGAATCCTTGAATTGTTTATTTTCCGAATTATTACTGTCAGAATCATCAATCAGAGCTTTATTCAACAAACCAATAACAATTTTAGCGTCTCTTACAGCAGATCCATTATTGAACGATAAATTCTTTTGTAAGTCCGGAAATTCTTTAGAAAAGACTCCAGCAATTTCCGAAATGATATCAAATATTGAATTTTCATCAGAAGCATTATTATTGTAATAATCCAGTTCTGTATATAATTGATTAATATAATTCTCTATAAACTTTTTCTTATTTTCATTCATAGAATTATTTTACCTCCAGTTTACCACTCATGAGGCGTGGTAACAATAAGTCACGCTGTTGGGTAAGGTTATCTATTTCAATATTTGCTTTATCCATTCTTTCTACCATAAGTTTTACAATCGAATCATACTTAGAAATAAGATTTTCAGATGGTAATAAAACCTTTTTTCTTAATAATGCATCTGGTCTAAGATGTAATACATTTGCTCCGTTTGCGAACATTGAAAAATATCTTGAGTATGGACCAAATTTGCAGAGTGAATAAAAGAATGTTTTACTAATACTTGTCGTAACTTTTAATAAGTCAGCAGATATTACACAAATTCCGTCAACATATGGGATTAAAGCTACTGAACCTACAGTTCGTCTGTCTTGTGTCATATCTGTAATACCCATTACTAAATCACCTTGAGTTACAACTTGTTCTGTTTTATATTTGCCATTATATTTCTTTGTCCCATCTCTTCTAAATCCACCATAAGCTTCTATATTTTTTAGATTTATTAAATTAACTCCATCTTCACAATCTATTTCTTCTGATGAATATGAAATACCTCTATCAAATTTTACAAAATCTTTAAGTTGTACATATTCCCATCCTACAGGAATTCCATTTTCGAATTGGGTGGTTTGGTAGCCGGGGAAGCGGAAGCGGACGAACCATTCTTTGTAAAGTTCTGAGGCGCAGGTTTGCAGGTCTTCTATCTGCTTTTTGTAGTTTTGTATGAGGTTGTCGTATGTGGACAGTATGGATGCGATTTTTTGTTGGGTGGGGAGAGGTGGAAGTTGCAGTTTATGACTTTTTAAGTTATTTATAGTGATTTGGGATTGTGCAGCACCTGTATCTAAATACCGTAGTCCCTGTTTTTGCATATAATAGCATGCATATTTTAAATCCACTTTTGATTTATCTAATTCCACAGCAATAGATAAATTTGTAAGAAATGTTTTGGGAGGTGCAATTTTTACATCACCAGTTCCTCCAACACCACGAGCTACAACAATAAGAGTCTCTTCCGAAATATTAAATATAGATGAAAACCCTACATATCTATAACCACTAAAAATTGGATATCCTCTATCTACAATATTTTCAGTTTTTGGCATTGAACCATAGTAAACATTTGTTGCAATATCTTTTAATTTAACTATTTTCATCTGTATCTTTCCATATTAATTTGCCCGCCTGCGAGCTACCGGGTCTTAGGGGCTGTGCCCCTAGGAGAAGGGGTAGCAGAAGACCGCATCGCGGGCTGTAGCGAGGGGAAGGCTTTCCCCTCCTTATATCTATCCAAACAATTCCTTCAGATTATCTGCAATCTGTTTTTCAAGGGTGGCGGCTTCTTTGCTCAAAGTGGTAAGCTCTGTGTTGAGACCGAGCATTTTTTCTTTGAACTCGGTTTCGGTCATACCGTCATCTTCTATTACAACGCCTACATAGCGGCCGGCATTGAG
>JAEEGL016496543.1_pt1 | contig 10134 bp, 6 predicted proteins | sample 9134231 | NCBI WGS metagenome assembly JAEEGL01 (sample SAMN16246548, study PRJNA631951) | gut metagenome | biome: gut microbiome; feature: rumen; material: fiber-attached | host: Bos | place: Iran: Karaj | collected 2018-10
AGGAGCTCATTGACTATACGAAGATAACTCAGTGGGACGGCGAACTTCCCGGCGTTCAGGTTACGGGCGGTGACGGTGTTTATCCCGTCATAAACCTCCCGCAGGACGAAAACTGAAAATGGATAAAAGAGACGTAATAAAAAAATACGCCTCCAGTGACGAAGACGCTCTCCTGCTTGCCAGAATTTTTGACAAGCAGGAGAGCTGTTATAAGAAAAATTACGTCTCGGAGACTAAGTTCCTGTCGGAACGGGAACAGGCTCTTGCCGCTCTTGCGCTACGCGGAGAAAAGGCCGAGACGTGGGTTTCGTGGGGAGGCTATGAGGGAGCCGATCGGAAAATCATAATTTTCTACCCGGATTATTCAAGCGCAGAGATTGCCCTGCAAGACGACGGAATAGCGTTTATCCGCGCGGCGTTTCATAATAAGAACTCTGTGGGACACAGGGACCTTCTCGGGAGCCTCATGAATATCGGCATAACCCGGGAGTGCCTGGGCGATATTATAGTCCATGAGAATTTCTGCGACTTAGTCTGCCTTGAAAGCTCGAAGGATTTTATCATGAATAATCTCTTCCGCGCGGGCAGGGAAACTCTTACGCTTACCATTCTCGACGAGGCGCCGGCGCCGCCGGAGCTGAAAACGGAGACGATAAAGGATACGGTCGCGTCTCTGCGGCTTGACAGCGTCGTTTCCTCCTGCTGCCGTACGAGCCGGACAAAGGCTGCGGAACTTATCGCATCCGGACGAGTTTTTATGAACGGTCTTGAGTGTTTAAAGCCGGATAAGCTGCTCGAGGAGGGCTGCGGCATCACGGTGAGAGGTGTGGGGAAATTCGTCCTTCAAAGCTCTTCGGGTGTCAGCAGGAAGGGCAGAATCATTGTTGAGATTCTGAAATATGTATAATTTGGCTGATTATTTATCTTATGCCAATTATTAATCAAAGTTTTTTGACATTTTCTTAGAATTTCTTGCAAAATGTTTTGTTATGTTTTATAATACTATTGAACAGGCAGATTTTGATTATATAAGATAGGGAAAATGGTAAACAGGAGGGATTTGTTATGTCGCATAAGGTTATTACAATAAGCAGAGAATTCGGTACCGGAGCGCGAACTATCGCCCAGAAGCTCGCCATTGAGCTTGGATTTGCTTATTATGATCGCGCCATTATTCAGATGGCTGCGGATAAAAGCGGCCTTAGCCCGAATTTCATCGAGAAGAATGAAGAAAAGGCAAATAACAGCTTCTTATTCAATATCGCTACTTCCGCGTATGTTTCCTCGGGGATCAACCTTCAGTATACCGTTCCCGTCAATGACAGGGCTTATATCGCTCAGTCCGAGGTTATAAGAGAACTCGTCGAAAAGGAAAACTGCATTATAGTCGGCCGCTGTGCGAATTATGTCCTTGCTGACTATAATAACGTCATGCGCGTATTCGTCCGAGCTGATAAGAAGGACCGCATCCGCCGCTGCGTTGAGGAATATGGCTTTGATGAAAAAACAGTTGAGTCCGAGCTCACCAAGATAGACAAGGGCAGGGCAAGTTACTACAAGTTCTATACCGGCGACGCATGGAAGAACATGGATAACTATGACGTCTGCATCAATACCTCGCGCATCCAGATAGACGATGCGGTTCGTATGCTGCTTGATTACGCCCGCATTTCGCTCAAGTAAACGTTTTCGTCACATAGGATATATTGCATATAACAAAACCCGAACGACCGACGATTGGCCGTTCGGGTTTTTATATATTTATGGCAAGGCAGCTCAGCTTATCTTGCTGCCGGTGGGAACGTCGTCGTCAAAGAAGATGACTCTTGCCGCGTCGCCGACGCTCGCCGCGAGAATCATGCCGCAGCTTTCGACGCCTCTGAGCTTCGCGGGCTGGAGATTATATACAAGAGCGACCTTTTTGCCGATAAGGTCATCGGGCTTATACCACTTGGCTATGCCGGAAACGACTGTGCGCTCCTCTCCGGCGACCTCGAGCTTAAGGCAGAGCAGCTTGTCCGCCTTGGGAACGCTTTCACAGGCAACGACCTTTGCTACGCGCAGGTCTACCTTTCTGAAATCGTCTATGCTGATAAGACCGACAGGCTCATCAGCAGTTTTGGACTTGGCTTCCGCTTTTTCGGCGGGCTTGGATACGGCTTCAAGCTCGGCAAGCTCTTTCTTGAGGTCAAGGCGCGGGAATACATTCTCGCCCTTTGTGATTTTTGCCTCGGGCGCAAACTTGCCGTATTCGGCGGCAGCGTCCCATGTGAAATCCTTTTCCCCGGCGCATATCTGCCTGCGGAATTTTTCCGCGCTTTCCGGCATGAAGGGAACGAGCAGGGAAGAGCAGATACGGACGGTCTCTATAAGATTATAAAGAACCTCGGCAAGACGCGGCATGTTCGCCTCATCCTTAGCGAGAATCCACGGGGCGGTTTCGTCGATATACTTGTTGGCGCGGGAGATAACCTTGAAAACGTCCATGAGCGCGGACTGGAAAGCATATTGTTCCATGTGCGCCTCGTATTCGCCGCGCAGCGCCCTGAGCATGGAGACGAGCTCCGCGTCCTCTGCGTCGTTTTTGGCTCTTTCAGCCGGGAGGACGCCGCCGAAATACTTCTCGACCATCGCCGCAGAGCGTGAAACGAGGTTGCCGATGTCGTTGGCAAGGTCGGAGTTAATGCGGGAAATGAGCAGCTCGTTCGAGAAATTGCCATCAGAGCCGAAGGGGAACTCGCGCAGCAGGAAATAACGCAGCGCGTCTACACCGTAGCGTTCCGCCAAAACATAGGGGTCAACGACGTTGCCGAAGGATTTGCCCATCTTTTTGCCGTCTATAACCAGCCAGCCGTGTCCGAAAACTTTTTTAGGCAGAGGCTCACCGACGCTCATGAGCATGGCGGGCCAGATTATCGAATGAAAACGCACTATCTCCTTGCCGACGAAGTGTACGTCGGCGGGCCAGAATTTGGAGAGCTCGTCGTGGGCGCTGTTCATATATCCAAGCGCGGTCATGTAGTTAAACAGCGCGTCAACCCAAACATAGACGACGTGGCCGGGGTCGAAGTCCACGGGGACGCCCCAGTTGAAGCTCGTGCGGGAAACGCAGAGGTCTTCAAGGCCGGGGTCGATAAAATTGTTCACCATTTCGTTTACGCGGGACTTCGGCTCAAGGAAATCTGTCTCCGTAAGGAGCTTGCGGACAGGCTCGGCGTATTTGGAGAGGCGGAAGAAATAAGCCTCCTCCTCTGCGTAATGCACCTCGCGCCCGCAGTCTGGGCATTTGCCGTCCACAAGCTGGCTCTCCGTCCAGAAGCTCTCGCAGGGCGTGCAGTACATGCCCTTGTAGGCGCCCTTGTAAATATCGCCGTTATCGTACATCTTCCTGAAAATCTTCTGGATGGCCTCGACGTGGTAATCGTCCGTTGTGCGGATGAATCTGTCGTAAGAAATATTCATGAGCTTCCACAGGTCGAGGATGCCGCGGTCGCCCTTAACGATATTGTCAACAAACTGCTGGGGCGTCACGCCCGCAGCCTTCGCCTTTTCCTCTATTTTCTGCCCGTGCTCGTCTACGCCCGTGAGGAACATTACGTCATATCCCTGAAAACGCTTGTAGCGCGCCATGGTATCCGTGGCGACGGTGCAGTAAGCGTGGCCGATATGAAGCTTGTCAGACGGATAATAAATAGGGGTCGTAATATAAAACTTTCCCTTGCTCATTGTAATTTCCTCCCAATGCGGTTAGTGATAATTGCTGTATTTAATAAAATTATCATATTGGACTATCAATGTCAATCAATATAGATTTTTTATTTTCAGCTTTTCTTTTATAAGCCTCAAAATAGACTTTTTTTATTAACAAATGTATGTTATAATACACTTTAAAGCGGTCTTTGGCGGTCTTTGGAAGGCCACGGCTGAAAAAACAAAATCATATCGCGAGCTGCCGCGCGTGATAGCTTGCGGCGCCGTATAAATAATATTTCACACAGGAGCCATGAAATGGGACTTATTACAAAACTTTTCGGGACTCACAGCGAACGTGAGCTTAAAAAAATAACGCCGATAGTCGATAAAATCGAGGCGCTTGAGGATAGCTGCAAGGCTATGTCGGACGCCGAGCTCAGGGCTAAGACGGACGAATTCAAGACCCGTCTCAAAAACGGAGAAACTACTGACGACATTCTCCCCGAAGCCTTTGCCGTCGTCCGCGAGGCTGCGGACAGGGTGCTGGGTATACGCCCGTTCAGGGTACAGCTCATAGGCGGCATTGTCCTCCATCAGGGACGTATCGCAGAGATGAAGACCGGCGAAGGAAAAACCCTTGTCGCCGTCCTTCCGGCTTACCTGAACGCTCTTACAGGCGAGGGCGTCCATATCGTAACGGTGAATGATTATCTTGCCCGGCGTGACAGCGAGTGGATGGGCAAGATTTATCGTTTCCTCGGCCTCACAGTGGGCCTCATAATCCACGATCTGGACTCTGCGGAGCGCAAAAAAGCCTATGCTGCCGACATAACCTACGGCACGAACAACGAAATGGGCTTTGATTATCTGCGCGACAATATGGCTCTCTATAAGCAGAACATGGTTCAACGCGGACACGTTTTCGCCATAGTCGACGAGGTGGACTCCATTCTTATCGACGAGGCGAGAACCCCGCTCATTATTTCCGGCAAGGGCGACGCTTCCACCGCCCTCTACGAGCAGGCGGACGCCTTTGTTCGCAAGCTTAAAAAGCAGGTTTTTGCGACGACTAATGAGAAGGAAGAAGAGGACGAAACGCTTGACGCCGATTATATCGTAGACGAAAAGGCGAAGTCCGCAACGCTTACCGCGCGCGGAATCGCAAAGGCGGAGGCGGCGTTCGGGATAGAGAACCTTTCCGACATAGAAAATTCCACCCTCTCTCATCATATCAATCAGGCGCTCAAGGCGCACGGCATCATGCACCGCGACGTGGACTACGTCGTAAAAGACGGCGAGGTCATCATCGTTGACGAGTTTACGGGCCGCCTTATGTTCGGCAGACGCTATAACGAGGGCCTGCATCAGGCTATAGAGGCGAAGGAACACGTTAAGGTCGAAAGCGAAAGCAAAACCTACGCCACCATCACCTTCCAGAATTATTTCCGCCTTTATTCCAAGCTTTCCGGTATGACGGGTACCGCCCTTACCGAGGAAGAAGAATTCGGAGCTATCTATAATCTCGATATCATCGAGATACCGACGAATAAGCCCGTAATACGCAAGGATTACCCTGACGTCGTTTATAAGACGGAAAGCGGCAAGTTCCGCGCAATAATCGAGCAGATCAAGGAATGCAACGCCAAGGGCCAGCCCGTCCTTGTCGGCACTATATCCATCGAAAAGAGCGAGCTTCTTTCAAAAATGCTCAAGCAGGAGGGCATTAAGCACAACGTCCTCAACGCAAAGCACCATGATAAGGAAGCTGAGATAATCGCGCAGGCGGGCAAATTCGGCGCCGTGACCATAGCCACGAACATGGCAGGCCGCGGAACCGATATCAGGCTCGGCGGCAACGCCGAATACCTTGCGAAAAACGACCTTCGCAAGAAGGAATATACCGAGGAGATAATCTCCGAGGCCACGGGCTATGCAGAGACGGATAACGAAGAAATCCTTGCTGCGCGCGAGGAGTTTGCCGCCGCTTTAAAGAAATATGAGGCGGAGATAGCCGTTGAAGCGGAGAAGGTCAAGGCTGCGGGCGGCCTGTTCATCCTCGGCACCGAGCGCCATGAAAGCCGCAGAATAGACAATCAGCTTCGCGGACGCGCAGGCCGTCAGGGAGACCCCGGCGAATCGCGCTTCTACATCGCGCTTTCAGACGATATCATGCGTCTTTTCGGCTCTGAAAAAATGCAGGCGCTCATGGATACGCTGAAAATCGACGAGGATACACCGATTGATAATTCCATCCTCTCCAACGCCATTGAGCAGGCGCAGAAGCGCGTTGAAAGCCGCAACTTCCAGTCCCGCAAGACGACGCTTGAGTTCGACGACGTTATGAACCAGCAGCGCGAGATAATTTACGGCCAGCGCAAAACCGTCCTTGACGGCGACGATATAAGCGACAATATCAAGTCCATGATAAAGGACGTTATCACCCAGAACGTCACAAGCGTAATAGGCGCGGGCGGTTACGTTGCCGATGAAAAGCAGCTCCATGAGGTGCTTTTGCCCTTTGAAAGCCTCTTCCTCAAACCGGGCGAATTCCAGCCCACGCCCGAGGAGCTTAACGACCTTTCCGCCGATAAGCTCTGCGAAATTCTCGAAGAAAAAGCGCTCGACTTCTATAAGGCCAAGGAGGAGCGCTTCGGGAACCTGCCCGGTTCCGAGACGCCCATCATGCGCGAGTTTGAGCGCGTGATACTCCTGCGCGTCGTCGACGAATATTGGATGGACCATATCGACGCCATGCATGAGCTGCGCCGCGGCATCGGCCTGCGCGGTTACGGCCAGGTGAAGCCCATAGACGAATATAAGCGCGAAGGCTTCGATATGTTCGAGGCTATGATAAACGGCATCAAGGACGAGGTCGTCCGCCGCGTGTTCCTCGCCGAAATAAAGCGCGCCGACCAGCTTGAACGCAAGAATACAAACCGCCAGCTTGCCATGAAGACGGCGGGGGACGACAGCGTAAAGAAGCAGCCCGTCCGCGTGAAGAACAAAATCGGACGCAATGAGCCCTGCCCCTGCGGCAGCGGCAAGAAATATAAGAATTGCTGCGGTAGATATGAATAATGCTTCTTCGGCCTCGCCTTTTACGGAGCGCGCCTCGGGCGGGGTGACATTCATGCAGGCGGATAATTTATCCTCGTTTCCCGGTCTCGTCCACGCCTTCACCATGCGCGCGGGCGGGGTGAGCGAGGGAATATACTCGTCTCTCAACCTCGGTACAAATCGGGGAGACGAACCGGAAAAGGTGGACGAGAACTATTCCCGCCTCTGCGCCGCGCTCAGGATAGACAAGGCGCGTCTCGTCGTGTCAAAACAGGTTCATGAGGATACCGTAAGGGTAGTGTCCGAGCGGGATTTCCGCCCGTCTGTGCTCAGTCCTGTAAACTATTCGGCAGACGGTCTCATTACGAATATCCCCGATATTCCGCTCATGGTTTTCGCTGCCGACTGCATCCCGGTTTTGCTCTGTGCCGCTGACAGCCACGCTATAGGCGCAGTCCACGCCGGATGGCGCGGGACTATGCTGGACATTGCGGGCAAAGCGGTGGAGAAGCTTTGCGCCGAATTCGGCGGAGAAGCGAAGAACATTTACGCCGCTATCGGAGCGGGTATCGGCAAATGCTGCTTTGAAGTGGGGCAGGAGGTATACGATGCCGCGCTCAGCCTCGGTCTCGGCGGAGAGAACGAATTCACAACGGACGACGGCGGCGGGAAATACCACGTTGACCTTAAGGAAATAAACCGCCGTCTGCTCGTGAGAGCGGGCGTCCCGCAGGAAAACATCGCCTTAAACAGCGAATGTACCTTCTGCCTTTGCGATAAATACTGGTCGCACCGCGCGACGAACGGCAAGCGCGGCGTTCAGGCGGCTGTGATCGCCCTGACCTCTGGGGGAGTTTGATTGAAAAGCGTTTCGATAAAAACCAACATCGTGAAAATATGCTCACTGCTCCTTGTCATTTCGCTGGCCCTTTCCGCCTGTTCCGGCAAGAAAGAGGAAACCGAAGAGCCGGAGACTACGCCTTATGAGGATTATGCAGACGCTTCGGAGCTCTTGTATAAAGGCGGCGAGACCGGATATGCCGACGAGATTTTTTCGCTGAATTATAACTCTCAGTATAGCCTCAACCCCTATTCCACCGGAAGCAAGACGAACTATGAGCTTATGCCGCTTCTATATGAGGGCCTGTTCAAGGTAAACAAGGATTTCTCATTTGAAAGAGTTCTATGCGAGAGCTATGTTACGCTTGACGGACTGAAATACACCTTCAAGATCAAGCCGGGCATAAAAATGCATGACGGGGAGGACATGAATATCTTCGACGTTATCTATTCCATAAGCCTCGCCCGTGAAAGCGAACGATACTCTGCCCGCCTTTCTTCGATAACCGCTATTTACGCGGAAAACGGCGCGGTTTGCGTGGAGCTCGGACGCGTAAACTTCGGTTTTCCGGTATGCCTCGATTTTCCCATAGTACGCGACATGACCGGCTATAAGGATTATCCTGCCGGAACAGGACCGTACCATTTTGTGCAGACGGAAAATTATGCCTACCTTCGAGGATTTGAGGATTACAGAGATTATTCGGAGCTTCCCGTTGGGAGAATATACCTCAAAGAATATGCCAGTGACGAACTGATTACCGCCTTTGAAAGCGGACTTGTGGACCTCGTTACCTCCTCAAAATCGGATATGCATTACCTTGAGTTTTCCGGCAACACGGAGTCGCGCTATCGCGACACAACGGTGCTTCATTTCCTCGGGCTCAATCCCGACTGTAAATTCTTCAAGGCAGCTAATCACCGCTGGCTTCTTTCGACGGCTATAGACAGGGAAAACCTCGCCACAGAGACTATTAACGGCGTCCCGGTGACTATCCCGCTCAATCCCTCGGCTTATTTTTATTCCGATGAATTAGATCCACACACAGCGCCCTATTCCCAGCTTGACGAGAAGAAAATAGAGTATCTCGTTGAGGACTACGATAAGGACGGGCTTCTTGAATATATTGATGAGGACCATTCCGTTACGGAGTTTACGCTGCGTTTCGTCGTTAACAAAGAGAACCCGGCGAAGCTCGAAACGGCGCACAAAATATACGCTTCTCTTGTTGACGAGGGCTTCGATATTACGCTTCTTGAGCTTGACTGGAACGGATTTCTTGACGCCCTGAGAAAAGGCAACTACGATATCTATTACGGCGAAATAATGCTCAGTGCGGATTTTGACCTCACGCCCCTTTTCAGTTATGGAGGAAGCGCAAATTATGGTATTTACGACAAGGAGCTTCAAAGCCTTGTGAGCGATTTTAACGCTGCCGTGAGTACAGACAAAACAGGCAAAGCGCATGAACTCTATTCCTACATCGCGGATACTATGCCGATAATATCCATGATGTTTGAAAAAGAAACTATATATACCCACCGAGGCATAGTTTCCGGCATGTATCCGGCAGTTCACAGTATTTATAACGACCTTACGTCCTGGAAAATAAATCTTTCGGGCAGGTATTAACGGACAAACAGCAGAGAGGTAGATAAAGATGGTATTAAGATGTTACACAGTAAAAAAGGATGAGTATGCCGTAGAAGCGGCAAATGTTTTTTCCGATATTCGTACGAACCTTGCCATAACTTCCGTTAATAAGTTGAGAATCTATAACCGTTACGACGTCGAAGGTATAGATAAGGCGCGTTATGAGATTGCGAAAACCACTGTTTTCTCCGAGCCTCCCTGCGACGAATGCTATGATGAGGTGATGCCCGAGACTAAAGAACCGCATTGGATCCTCGCTGTAGAGGCTCTGCCGGGGCAGTATGACCAGCGCGCGGATTCCTGCGCCCAGTGCATTCAGATGCTTGATTGTTCTGAGCGTCCCGCCGTGGCATATGCTAAGCTCTATGTGTTTTATGGAGACATTGGCTTTGAGGATAAGGATAAGATAATATCATATCTGATTAACCCCGTCGAAGCCAGAGCTGCCCGTCTTGATAAGCCGGATACGATAATCTCCAATTATCCTGAGGCGGAGCCCGTTAAAAGCATCGAAGGCTTTATTACGGCGGACGAAGCACGCCTTGAGGAAATCACCGATATTTATTCTCTTGCTATGGACATAGATGACCTGCGCTTCATGCAGCGCTATTTCCGCGACGAGGAAAAACGCGATCCGACGGTTACCGAGTTGAAGGTGATAGACACCTATTGGTCCGACCATTGCCGCCACACGACTTTCGGCACGCAGATAACGAAGCTCGATATCGCGGATGACGAGGTTAAGGCTGCTTTCGAGGCGTATCTTGCGGCGAGAAGGGAAGTTTACGGCGAAAAGGCCGAGACTCGCCCCATTACGCTCATGGATATGGCGACTATCGCAGGCAAGCTTCTCGGCAAGCGCGGCGAGCTTCCCGAGCTTGATATTTCCG
>JAEEGL016630040.1_pt1 | contig 10134 bp, 5 predicted proteins | sample 9134231 | NCBI WGS metagenome assembly JAEEGL01 (sample SAMN16246548, study PRJNA631951) | gut metagenome | biome: gut microbiome; feature: rumen; material: fiber-attached | host: Bos | place: Iran: Karaj | collected 2018-10
CCTATACCGTGGAAGGCGAGCTTGTGGGCAGCGATACCCTCACCGGCACTTTGGCTCGCACCGGCAACGACAACGTGGGCGTTTATTCCATCACGCAGGGCACGCTCACCGCGGGCGGTAACTACGCCGTCAGCTTTACGGGCGCGGCCTTCATAATCGGAAAGAAAGCGCTTACCGTTACCGCGGACGCCAAGAGCAAGACCTACGGCGAGGCGGATCCCGAACTCACCTATACCGTGGAAGGCGAGCTTGTGGGCAGCGATACCCTCACCGGCACTTTGGCTCGCACCGGCAACGACAACGTGGGCGTTTATTCCATCACGCAGGGCACGCTGACCGCGGGCGATAACTACGACCTGACCTTTACCGGCGCGTCCTTTACCATCGGTAAGAAAGCGATTACGGTCACCGCGGACGCAAAGACCAAGGTCTACGGCGACGCCGATCCCGCCCTCACCTATACGGTGGAAGGCCTCGTGGCAGGCGATGCGCTCTCCGGCGCGCTTGTCCGTACGGGGGATAATAACGTGGGTGTTTACGCCGTCACGCAGGGCACGCTGACCGCGGGCGATAACTACGACCTGACCTTTGTGGGCGCGGACTTTACCGTCACCAAACGCGCTCTCACCGTAAAGGCGGACGCCAAATCGAAGGAGCAGGGCGCTGAGGATCCCGCGCTCACCTATAAAGTGACGGGCCTGCAGTACAACGATACGGTGACCGTGGTGCTGACCCGCGCCCCGGGCGAGGAGCCCGGCAGCTACGCCATCACCGCCGAGATCGAAGCAAACGAGAATTACGAGGTCAATTACGTGGGCGCAACGCTGACCGTCCGCGCCCCGCAGGAGTACGGCGAATGCCCGTACTGCGGCGAGATCCACAATGAAAGGACCTTCGTTGGCTTCTTCACCCGGTTCATCCACCTGCTGCTGTTCATCATCAAGCGCATCAATTTCCATATGTTCTGATGCGGCAGTCATCAGCTGCCAGCCGTCAGCCACGGTAACATTCAATATTCCGTAAAAAAAGACAGCTCTCGTTCGTAATGTTTGTTTAAGCCGGCAGCGGCGCAGGTGCGCCGCGCTACGGGTTTCGGCGCTATCGGCTATCCGCTATCCGCTATCGGCTTTTTAATTCTCAACACTCAACACTCAAAACTCAACACTAAAAACTCAACACTAAAAACTAAAAAACCGGCGCCTCTTGCGCCGGTTTTTGCCGTCTTCGGATTTATTTTAATGAATCCATATTGATGGGGAAGGTAAAATAGGTGTCCGGGTACGGCTCGTCCGCCAGCGTGAAGTGCCACCATTCCTCTGTAAGCGGCTTAAAGCCGTGCTTCAGCATGATCTCCCGCAGCAGCATGCGGTTGGCGTACTGCGCCTCGGTGATGCCGCGGTAATCCGGGTGGCTCTCTTCGCCGAAATAGTCAAAGGTGCCGCCCATATCCAGCTCTTTTTCCGTTTCCATGTCAAACAGCGTCAGGTCCACCGTGCTGCCGCGGCTGTGTCCGGAATGCTCCGCGATGTACCCCTGCGGAAACAGCACGTCCTTTTCCAGATCGGGATAAAAATAGGCCTTCATCCGGGTGTCCGCCGCGTCCTGCGCCCACCGCACGAAATGCGATACGGCCTTTTGCGGCCGGTACGCGTCGTAGATCTTCAGCCGGTAACCGAGCGTAATGAACTCGTCGCTGGCTTCCTTCAGCGCGGCGGCGGCTTCTTTGGTCAGAAACGCCAGCGGCTGCTCGTAGCCGTCGATCCGGTCGCCCACAAAGTTATAGGTGGAATAATACCGGATCTCCAGGATCACGTCCGGCACCGCCTCGCTCAGCAGCACGAAATCCGATGCGTCGTTGGAAAGGCGGATCCCGTCCTCGCCGATCACTTCGGAGACCTCTTCCCCAGGCGCGTCCGTTGTTGTTTCGGCTTTTTTCTCAGTTGCGCCGCAGCCGGCCGGCAGCAGGGAAAGCAGCATCAGCGCGATCAGCAGTATTTTGGTTTTCGGTTGTTTCACGTTCGTCTCCCCCGATCGTTTTTTAGTATGCGAATCCGGTAAATACCACGTTGTTTTCCATGGATACGCTCTTGTTTTCCAGCGTAAAGAACGCCACCTTCAGGCGGCCGATGGTCACCTCGATATCGGTATGGTGCCGCAGGCTGACGAGTTTGCCCTCCGGCGTGAGCTCGGCGGTGATCGTATAGCCCGTATAGATGATATGGATATCGCTGAATTCGTTCATCTGCGGCACGCTGCGCAAAGCGTCCTCCACTTCCTCCCGGTAGGTCACGCTGCCCACGGCCTCCAGATGCCGGGGGTTGGCTCTGTCCGGCGTGTCCTCGTCCGCCATCACGAGGGTGATCATATAATTGCCGCCGGTCTCCTCCAGCGACGCGCTCACCACCGCGCCGTCGTCCGCAAGGCCCCAGCCGAGCATGTTTTCACCGCTGGAGGGCGTGCCCTTCTGCGCGGCGGTATGCGGGGCGGAATTCTCGTCCTTGGCAAAACCGGAAATGATGTTTTTGATCATATTGTCCGTCGTGGCGTTGCCGGTCATGTGCACGTCGTGGATCTTCTGGTATTCCACCTTATCGTAAGAGGCCGCGTTGTTGTTTTTTACGTCGTTCACCGCGGCGGCGAAAAACGAAACGATCTCCGCCTTGCTCTGGGGCACTGCGGACGGCGCTTCGGTTGTGGTTTCCGGTGCAGCAGTGGTTTCGGGCGCGGCGGTCGTCTCCGGGGCGGCGGTGGTCTGTTCCTCCGTCGTTTCCGGTACGGTCGTCTGTTCCCCGGTGGTTTGTTCTGCCGTCTGCTCCGCTGCAGTGGTATCCGGTACCGCAGTGGTTTCCGGCGCTGCCGTCGTCGGTTCGGTTGTGGGTTCCGTGCGCGCGCCGCCGCAGGCGGAAGCGCAGAGCAGCGTCAGCGCCGCGAGGACGGCGAGGACGCCTTTCAAAACCCGCCGTGCCTCCCTGCCGACCGTGATACCTGAAGTATTTTTACGGTTTGTTTGCGTCACGTTCTTTGTCTCCCTTCCGGCGAAGGGATCGGAAAAGGTCCCGCCGCGCAGTGTATCGCTATTATTGAACCATGTTTACCGGCGTTTGTCAAGCCCGGCGGCCTCCGTAAAAATCGCAGTTCGGGCGGGGCGGAGACTTGAAACCGGGATATGTTGGTGATATAATATACCGTATAGAGTGCGGCTTTCCCGCCGCAAAAAAGGAGAACTCGGAATGAAACGGATGATCTGCGGCTTTTTGCTTGCGCTTTTGGGACTATTTGCTTTCGTTTTTGCCGCGTCGGCGGAGGAGATCGTCGAGTCCGGCGAATGCGGAAAATGGCTCAGCTATACGCTGACGCAGGACGGCGTCCTGACGATCAGCGGCCGGGGAGAAATGGAGGATCACGATCCGCTGCAAAGCGGCGCCGATCCCTATTTCGGCGCCGAGAGCCAAACGCCCGTAACGAAGATCGTTCTGGAGCAGGGCGTGACCGGGATCGGCAGCTACGCGTTTGAGAATACCGCCGCAACGGAGGTCGTTTTGCCCTCCTCGCTGGGCAGCATCGGTGAGGGGGCTTTCCGGCAGTGCGCTTCATTGACGGAGATCGCGATCCCGTCCGGCGTGACCGTGCTTCCGGCCAGCGTTTTCGCGGATTGCGAAAGTCTGGTTTCGGTCTCTCTGCCCGAGGGCCTTCGGGAGATCGGGGCGTACGCTTTCTGTGAATGTACGAGCCTGTCTGAGATCACACTCCCGGATGTGCTTATATCGATCGGAGAAGGGGTTTTCAGACACTGTAAAAAGCTCGCCCGGATCGATCTGCCCGCCGGGATCACCGAGATCCCGTACGATGCCTTTGGCGGCTGCTATAAACTGGCCGCGGTCACGTTCCCTGAGGATCTGACTTCCATCGGGGCGTATGCTTTTTCGAACTGCAGTTCTTTCACGTCCCTTGCGCTGCCGTCGCCGGTAAAGGAGATCGGCGCGTATGCGTTTTCCTCATGCGCCCGCCTGAAAACCGTCTCGCTTCCGGATTCACTTCGGGTGATCGGTGAGTATGCGTTCCATTACTGTAAGGCGCTCACGTCGATGGTGATCCCGTCCGGATTGGAAACGATCGGAAGCAGTCTTTTCCGGAACTGTACGGCGCTTGTCTCCGTTACGCTGGAACCGGGATCGAGAAAGGTCGGCGCAGGTATGTTCTTCGGCTGCAGCGCCCTTGTTGACGTAACGCTGCCCGAGGGCCTGACGGAGATCGGCGGAGGCGCATTTTGCTTTTGCACCTCCCTTGCGCACCTCACGATCCCGCAAAGCGTAAAGAAGATCGACGACGGTGCGTTCAGTAACTGTACGGTGCTCGAGGAACTGACGCTTCCCGACGGGCTGCAGAAGGTCACCCCTTACCTTTTTGAATACTGCAAAAAACTGACGACGATTACGATCCCGAAAGGTGTGACCGCCATCGAGGATACGGCGTTTTACGATTGCTATTCGCTTGAGACCGTGTATTACATGGGCGGCCGCGAGGACTGGAAACGGGTAGCGAAGGGCAGCTTTACGTCTACTTCTTACCGGGTCATGCTCTATGAAGCGATCGAGGAGGCGTTCCGGTGCCTGTATCACGGCGCGCCGGGGCCGGTGCTGAAGGAAGATTACAGGGCGCCCACCTGTACCGATTACGGCGGATACTATGAAGTACAGCGCTGCACGGTCTGCGGCGGCGCAGTGAAAAGCACGTACAAACCTATTTCTTCCCTCGGCCATCTCTGGGGGCCCGTTGAGCGGCTGAACGGCGCGTATCACAGATACGTTTGTAAGAGGGATCCCGCGCACGTCCGGGAGGAAGCGCATACGTGGGATTATACAAATGTCCTGTCCGTCCGCGCGTCCGCCGCGGGCTGCGTCTGTACGTATGCCTGTACCAAGTGCGGCGAAAAGACCGAGCGCACCGAGGCGCATCAATGGGATTATACGAAGGTCCTGTCCGTCCGGGCGTCCGCCGCGGGCTGCGTCTGTACGTATGCCTGTACCAAGTGCGGCGAAGAGACCGAGCGCACCGAGGCGCATCAATGGGATCTCGGAAAAATTACGGCAGTCCCCACGTCCGCCGCAAAAGGAACGGTCACGTTTACCTGTACCGCGTGCGGCGGGAAAAAAGCCCGCGCGATCCCTTACGTTGCGAAAAAATCGGCTTCTCCCGGCGCAAAGGCGCAGATCGACGTGCTGCTTGCGTATATGACGTTGATTCAGCAGGAAAAGCCGCAGGCATATCTGTATTTCGACCTTGATAACGACGGCGTTTACGAGATCTTAATCAGGGGCGGCGCCTCCGCGTATACGGTTTATACTTTCAAAAACGCCGCGCTTCTCCCGATCGGCGAGCTTCCGGCAGACGCCCGTTTCTACGCGCTTAAAGGCTCGGATCTTCTGTTTTTCCTGAACGACGCCGGAAGCGTATGCACCGTCCGGTGTAAAAACGGCGCCCTGAAAACGGAAACGCTGCTCGGCGGCGCGCACTGGGCTGAGACGCAGGGGAGCCCGGCGGACCTGACGAAAACGTACGCTTCCGATAAAATCACCCTCCCCAAACTCACGAATCTGCAAAAGGCCTACGTAAAAACAGTAAAAGAAGCCTTCGCCGCGGCAAAGCTGAAAGAGTATACCGGTTATCTTTTCTTCGATATGGATCGGGACGGGTATTACGAGGTGATCGAGGCGCAGGTTTTAGCCACGCGCACGGAAACCGAATCCGTGTTTTCGATGCAGTATACCTTCTGGACCTGCCGGGACGGCAATATGACGAAGGTGGGCAGCTTCCGCACCGGCAGCTTTCAGGCGGAGTACGGCCGCCCGGAATTTCAGCCTCCGGAGAACGGAAACGGGGTCGTCCTGCTCACATGGATCGATACGCAGAGGTACCGCACGGACCTGATCTATATTGAAAACGGAAAACTGAAGCAGAAACAGCTTTCCTCCGGTGCGGACAGCGATTCGTATTTTTACGGAAGCGATAACACCATTCCCGCCTATCCCATGCATATCGTCACCTTCCCCGCGGACGCCGATCTGCTCAAGGAAACGGAGGTCCGGACCGGCGACGTGAACGGCGACGGCAAGGTGGGTACAGACGACGCGCGTCTGGCGCTGCGGGCCGCCGTAGGGCTGGAGAAATACGCCGCTTCGTCTGCGGAATTTCTCGCCGCGGACGCGGATCACAACGGCAAAATCACCACCGGGGATGCGCGTATGATCCTCCGCTGCGCGGTCGGGCTGGAAACGCCGACGGAATAAAACCGGATTCATATTCCTGTAAACAGGGCCGAAAAATAAAAAAAGGAGCATTGCCATGGTAAAGCTATTTGTGACCGGGGACGTGCATATCGGCAAAAAATACGACCGGTACCCCGAGATCCGGGACCGGCTGATCGAAAGCCGTTTCCGGTGTATGGAGCGCTGCGTCAGAGCGGCGGAGCGCGAAAACTGCGCTTTTTTCGTGATCACCGGCGATCTGTTCGATAACGTGAGTTCCGTCCGGCAGCAGGACGTAAAAAGGGTGGTCGATATCCTTTCCGGCTTCGGCGGCAGGGTGCTCGTTCTGCCTGGCAACCACGATTACTGCACCGGTGAAGAGAAGGTCTGGAAGGATTTTCAGAGCGCGATGGCAAAAACCGAGAACAACATTACGCTGTTCACCGAATTCAGGGCGTATCCGTTTGACGCGGGCGAGGAGACGGTCACCTTTTATCCGGCGTTCTGCCAGTCCAAGCATTCGGATACGAACAATCTCGGGTGGCTCAAAGGGCAGGCGCCTGATGCTTCAACCTATCATATCGGGATCGCCCACGGCGCGCTGGAAGGGCTTTCGCCCGATATGAAGGGCGAATATTTCCTGATGACCGAGCGGGAGCTGAACGCGATCCCCGTGGACGCGTGGCTGATCGGGCATACGCACATTCCCTATCCGGGCGATCTGCCTGCGGATAAGGACGCCGCGGGATACAGGATATTCAACGCGGGCACGCCGGAGCAGACGGATCTCAGCAACAATACGTCCGGCGTGTGTTTCGTGCTGACGCTGGAACGCTCGGCCGGAAAAACGACGGTCGCCGCCCGCAGCTATCAGAGCGGTGAGATCCGGTTCTTTGACGTCGCCGCCGCGGTGCAGGGGGACGGACTGGAGGCCGCCGTGCAGTCCGCCGTGCGGGAGCTGCCCGAAACCGCCGTGGTCAGGCTCACCGTCAACGGTACGGCGCCCGGCGCGGAGTACGCTGAGAAACAAAGGATCTACGACGACGCGCTCCGGCGGTTCCTCACGTATGAGGTGGCCGACGCGGGGCTTTCGGAAAAGATCACGCCGGAGCAGATCCGCGCCGAGTTCGCGGAGATCGGTTTCGCGGCGCAGCTGCTGGAAGCGCTCTCGGATCCGAAAGAGATCCAGATGGCTTACGAGCTGATCAAAAAATACCGTATGTAAAGGAGCGTGCAGCAATGAGGATCAAGGAAATCAGATGCGACCGGTTCGCCGGGCTGACCGACTGCGATTTCGATTTTGAAAAAGGCATGAACCTGATCATCGGCAACAATGAATCAGGCAAGAGCACGCTTGTGGATCTGATCTATCATCTGTTCTTCCGGAAGGCGGCGCTCGACGGCAGAAGTGACGGCGATTTTAAGAAAAAGTATTTCCCGAAAAGCACGGGCGCCTATCAGGGCGATACCATCGACGGCGAGATCAGATTCGAAACGGCGCAGGGGACGTACCGGCTTACAAAAGAATGGTCCGGCAAAAACGGAACGGCAAAGCTGCGGCTGCCCGACGGCGCCAATATCCGGGATGAGGATACGATCCGTTCGGTGCTCGGCGAGATCCTGATCTACGGAGAAGGCGTATACAGCGAGCTGGTTTTTGCCTCGCAGCGCAGGCCGCAGTCATTTTTAAAGGGGCTCCTGTCCGGAGATACCAAGGACGTAAAAGAGCTTGCCGCGGCCGTTTCAAAGGCCGTGATGGAGATCGGCGGCATTGCCGTTGACGAAATGGAAGCGGAACTCAAAGACACCGTCGCCTCCTATGCGGGCCGGTGGGATTTTGCGGCCGATCTGCCGGAGGGCGGCAGAAAGCGCGGCATACAGAATAAATGGGCGGTCAAAGAAGAAAAAGCGCGCATCCTCTGGGCGTATTACAAAATGGAAGAGATCGCCGCCGCGCGGGAAAAGGCGGAAGAAGCGGAGCGCAAGGTGGACGGCGTCAGCGCCGGGATCCGCGCAGAAAAACAGGAGCTGGAGCGCCTTACGGCCCTGCAGAAGCGCTTTTCCGCGGTCAGAAGCCGGCTCGCCGCGCAGAATTCGAACCGGGCGCTTTTGGCAAATGAGGAAGAAGCGCTTCGTGCGATGCAGAGCGTTTTGTCTGTATGGCCGTCTCAATCGGCGCAGCTTTCCAAAGCGGAAGAACTGAGAAAACGGCTGCAGCAGGCAAAGCTCAGGGAGACGTACGAAGCCGTTCACGGTCTGATGACGGCGCAGAATGCCGTCCGGCAGAAACTGGAACGGACCGGCACGGTCGCGCAGGCTGATATCGACGAAGGCGCGTCGCTGGAGCGTGCGATCGTCAGATACGAGTCCGAATTGCAGGGGATGAATCTCACCGCGCGCATCGAACAGCTCGGCGCGGCGGAAGTACGGGTCAGCTCCGCCGTTTCCGGCGAGGTCCTTGCCCGGGGCAGTGATGAAATCGATATTACGGAAGCGGTGGATATCCGCGTTCCCGGCGTTGTGGAGATCCGTCTCGCGCCGAAAGGGGTGGACGCCGACGCCGTAAGATCCGCTTTGTCTTCGGCAAAAGAAAGGCTTGCCGCGCTGCTGGAGCGCTATGGCGCGGCTTCCGTGGAGCAGCTGAGAGAGCGGCAGCGTGAGGCAAAAGATCTGGCGGCTGAAAATGACCGTCTGGACGAAAAAATCCGGACTGCGCTGGGCGGTCAGACGTGGGAGGCGCTTTGCACCGGGGCTTCCGCCGTCCCCGAAAATATTCCGTCCGTAAAAGAAACCGAACGGGAGATCGCGATCCTTTGCGGACTTTATTCGATCGATACTTTTATCGGCCGGCTGGAATCGCAGCTCGACGAGCACGGGAAGAAATACGGAACCGTTGACAAACTGGCAGCGGATATTGAGCAGAAATCTGCAGCGATCGCCGGGCTCAGAGCCAAAACCGAAGGCGCGGAAACCATGCCCGAGGAATTCCGCGGCATTTCCGATCCCGAGCGGTACGACGGGGAGCTGAGTGACGCTGTCGAAAAAACCGGTTCCCGCATCGACGCGTTGAAGGACGAGCTTTCGGCTGCCGAAAGCAGCCTGATGGAAAAATCCGCGGAGGAATATGCCGAGGAGCACCGCCGGGCGCAGGCGGCCTTTGAAGAATGCAAGGCGGAATATGCCAGATGGAAGCATATTTATGAGGTGTTTCAGGCGGTCAAAAACAACGCGAAAGGAAACCCCCTTGCGGACGTGGAAACGTATTTCCGTGAGAATCTGTCCGTGCTTTCCGGGGGCAGGCTGGTGCTGAACAGGATCGGCGAGGATCTGGGCAGCTCCATCGTCAGCGGGAACAGCCCGCTCACCGACGATATCCTTTCCGACGGCACCAAAGATACGATCGCGCTTGCGTTCCGGCTGGCCGTTCTGCGGCACCTCTTCCCGGAGGGCGGCTGCACGGCGGTGTTCGACGATCCGTTTACCGATATGGATCCCACGCGTACCGAACAGGCCTGCCGTCTGCTGCAGGCTTTCGCCGAAAACAATCAGGTGATATTTGTTTCGTGCGATGAAAAGTATAATAAGTATCTCACCGGAAATCTGATCCGGATCACCGGTTAAAAAGAACGGGGTTGCCTCTCATGAGACAGCCCCATTTTTTGCCTCTTCACGGAAAGTTGGGGGATTTTGTGCTTCGCACTTAGGGAAACCCCCGGCGAGGGTTTCCCTAAAACCTTTCCTGCGCTTGTATAAGCGCAAAGATTTCGCCCGCTGCGGCGGGCGACCGTGGGTCGAAGCGTCAATCAATGTGCCGGTGGCACATTGATAGCGGAGACTGTCACGGCTATGCCGTGCAGGGGCGACTTTGGGGGAGCGCGCAAAGAAAGGC
>JAEEGL016754388.1_pt1 | contig 10134 bp, 6 predicted proteins | sample 9134231 | NCBI WGS metagenome assembly JAEEGL01 (sample SAMN16246548, study PRJNA631951) | gut metagenome | biome: gut microbiome; feature: rumen; material: fiber-attached | host: Bos | place: Iran: Karaj | collected 2018-10
GGCCAACGACCCCGTCATATTCCAGATTAACGGGAAGGACTATTACAAGTCGCAGTTCATGAAGGAGTTTCTCCACTCGATAGGGAAAGACCCCAGCGCTGCTCCCACGGCATGTACCTATGAGAAGCGCAAGGCTCTGGAGGACTACGTGCAGCTGTATGTCAACTTCCAGACCAAGCTGGCTGACGCCTACGCGATGGGGCTCGACACGCTGGAGTCGCTAAACCAGGAGCTGACAGGCTACCGCAAGGAACTGGCAGCCCCCTATCTGATTGACTCTGCCACGCTGCAGAGCATGCTGCGCGAGGCGTATGACCGCAACCACTATGTGCTGCACGCAGCCCACATATTGGTGCACTGCCCCGAGACGGCACTGCCCGCCGACACGCTGAAGGCATACAGCCACGCCATGGAGCTGTACCAAGAGGCGTTGCGGACGGAGAACTTCTACGAGGTGGCACAGCAGGAGATGCGCCGCCAGCGTCTGAACGACCGCGACCCGCTGGTACGCGAAAAGGCCGACGAGATGAACCCGATGGAGGGCGACCTGGGCTGTTTCACGGTGTTTGACATGATTTATGCCTTCGAATCGGCAGCTTACGCCCTGAAGCCCGGCGAGGTGTCGAAACCGGTGCGCTCGCGCTACGGCTACCATATCATCAAGTTGTTCGACCGCTACGAATATTACGGCAAGGCGCAATTGGCACATATCTGGATTGCGGAGAACACACCCCGTGCCCAAGGCAAAATCAACGATGCCTACCGCCAACTGCAGGAAGGCACCGACTTTGGCATGGTGGCAAAGAATTACAGCGACGACAACACCACCGCGACCAACGGCGGCATCATGCCCGAACTGGCACCTAACCAGCTGCCCTACGCCTACGTGGAGGCGGTGGCAAACGGACTGAAGGTGGGCGAGTACAGCAAGCCTTTCCACTCCCGCTTTGGTTGGCACATCGTGAAGCTGATAAAGCAGGAGACGATGCCCGAACTGGAGATGCTGAAGCCCTATTACCGTTCGCGCATGACGCGTGGCGAACGCAGTACCAAGCCTCAGAAGATGTTTGTGGACCAGTGCAAGGAACGATACAACTTTGTGGACTACACCAAGGTGGTAACTTCGAAGAAGAAGGCTAAGAAGGTGACCTACGCCGCCAGCCTCGACGCGGTACGCGCCATCGTGACCGATTCTATCTTCTCGGCCATATTCCATTATGAACCCGAGTGGATTACCGACATGCGCCCGCTGTTCAAGATTGGCGACAAGGAGTACGACTCGCGCCAATTTGCCCGCTATATTTACAAGAACAAGAAGGTGCGCCCGATATGCGACCTGAACGTGTTTGTGGCTGACCGCTACGAGGAGTTTATCGACGCAATGGTACTGGAATATGCCGACAGCCGTCTGGAACAGGACAACAAAGAGTTTGGCAACTTGGTGTCGGAATACCGCCACGGACTGATGATATTCGCCTATAACGACCAGATGGTGTGGTCGAAAGCCATCAAAGACTCGGTTGGATTTGACGAGTTCTACCGCAACGCCAGCCTGACGCACAACTACAACGACACAAACGACGCTGTCTATTTCTGGAACCAACGGGCGAGAACATACGTCTACACGGTGCCTGACAGCACGGTGATGTCGCGCAGCAAGGCACTGAAGGTGGTGGGTAAAGGCCTCAAGAAAGGCTGGAGCAGCGTGAAGATGGTTGCCGAACTGAACAAGAAGGCCAAACGCGACGACTTTGTGCTGTCGGACGTGACGTTGCTGGAAGAGGGCAACCAGACAGAACTGAGCTCGAACGAATGGCGCACGGGAACATACGCCCACGTGGCAGACTCGGGCTACAAGGTGTTGGTGGTGGAGAAGATACTGCCCCCCGAACTCAAGAGCCGTGCCGAAGCACGCGGATACTACCTGAACGACTACCAGAACTACCTGGAAGAGCAGAACAACCTGGCCTTGCGGAAGAAATACAACGTTATCATCCATCAGGACGTGATAGACGAGATTACTTACTGAATGCTTGAATGTGTAAATGAGTGAGTAGATTGCGGTACAAAAACTCAAACAATCAAGCAATCATCTAAACATTTACACATTCGCACGTTAACAGATAAAAAAATGAAGAAGAAATTCCTAATAATAGTCGCATTGCTGGCAGTTGTGGGTGCCAACGCCCAAAACCGACAGATGGTGGACGGCATCGTAGCGGTGGTGGGACAGACCATCATCAAGAACTCGGACGTGGAACAAGCATACGCCCAGATACGTCTGCGCAAAGGCATGGAGAATGCACAACTGGAGCGTTGCACCCTACTGGAAAATATGCTTATCACCAAGCTTTTGATACATAAAGGCATGGTGGACAGCGTGGAAGTGAAAGACGAACAGGTGGAGGAGCAGGTGGAATACTACCTGCAGATGGCTGTGGCACAGGCGGGCGGCAAGGAAAAGATGCGCGAACTGTTCCACGCCAGCTACGACGAGCTGCACGACCAGTATTTCGACATCATCCACGACCGCATACTCAGCCAGAAAGTGGAATATGACCTGACGGGCAACATCAAGGTGACCCCCGCCGAGGTGGCGGAGTATTTTGCCACCTACAACGCCGACAGCCTGCCAGAGATACCGACGCAGTACGAGGTGTCGGAGGTGGTGATAGAGCCTACCATCAGCGAAGCGGAGCGCGACCGTGTGCGTGGCGAGCTGGGTGAGCTGCGCGAGCGCGTGCTGAAGGGTGACAACTTCTCTATGTTGGCACGCCTCTACTCGCAAGACCCCGGGTCGGCACAAAAGGGTGGCGAGCTGGGATTCTTTGGTAGGGATAGAATGGTGGCAGAGTTTGAGGCTGCCGCTTTTGCGCTGAAACCCGGCGAGGTATCGCCCATTGTGGAGACAGAATACGGCTTCCACATCATCCAGCTAATCGAGCGTCGCGGCAACACCGTCAACGTGCGCCATATACTGATGCAGCCCAAGACCTCGTCGGAAGACCTGCTGCGTGCCCGCATCACGCTCGACAGTCTGGCACAGGAGATACGCCAAGGGAATGTCACCTTTGAGGAGGTGGCAAGAAAGTATTCCACCGGCACCAGCAAGGCGCAGGGCGGCGCGGTCACAAACCTGGCAACGGGCAACAGCCGATTTGACAAGGAAACCTTCACGCAGCTATATCCCGGCATCGGCATCACCGCCATGGAGGAAGGGGAAGTGTCGAACGCTACACCGCTCACCACGCAAGAGAACAAGAGTGCCTACTGCATAGTGAAAGTGACCAAAAAGATTCCCGCCCACAAGGCGAATCTGACCGACGACTACGACCGCATCAGCAATGCCGCATTGGAGGCCGCCAAGGACAAGAAAGTGATAGAGTGGTGCAACCGCATGATGAAGACCACATACGTGCGCATCGCCGACGAATACAAGGACTGCCCCAATTTCAAGATTGCATGGCCGAGATGAAGTATGAAGTAAGATGTAAGAGCTAAGAAGTAATTATTTCCGATTCTCAATTGTCAACTTTCAACTTTCAATTATCAACTAAACAAATGACTGACAGCGAACTTTTAAATAACTTTGTGGAACAACACCGTCGCCTGAAACAAGAGGTGGGCAAGGTGATTGTTGGACAGGACAAGGCGGTGGAGAGCCTGCTACTTTCCATTTTCACAGGAGGGCACTGTCTGCTGGTGGGTGTTCCCGGACTGGCGAAGACCCTAATGGTGAACACTCTCGCCCATGCACTGGGACTCTCGTTCAACCGTATCCAATTCACCCCCGACTTGATGCCGTCGGACATCACGGGCTCTGAGATATTGGATGAGAACCGCCATTTCCAATTCATCAAAGGACCTGTGTTTGCCAACATCGTGCTTGCCGACGAAATCAACCGCACACCCCCCAAGACGCAAGCTGCCCTGCTAGAGGCGATGCAAGAGAAGTCGGTGACGGTGTCGGGCAAGAGCTATCGGCTGCAAGCCCCGTTTTTCGTGCTTGCCACCCAAAACCCCATCGAGCAGGAAGGCACCTACCCCCTACCCGAGGCACAGCTGGACCGCTTTATGCTGAATATTCGCATCGACTACCCATCGTTCCAAGAAGAGGTGGACATTGTGAAAGGTACCACTGTCGATACGACACAGGAAGTGTCGGTAGTGATGTCGGCAGAGGAGATATTGTCGTACCAAAGCGTGATACGCCGAATGCCTGTACCCGACAACGTGTGCGAATACGCCGTAAGGCTTGCATCCTCCACCCGACCCAACACGGGGAACGACACTCCCGCAGCCGCACTCGCGACCAAGTACCTGTCGTGGGGTGCCGGACCACGAGCTTCGCAATATCTGGTGATGGGAGCCAAGACCCACGCCGCCATGCATGGCAAATATTCGCCCGACATTGAGGACGTGAACGCAGTGGCTGTAGAGGTACTGCGCCACCGCGTGGTGCGCAACTACTACGCCGAAGCGGAGGGTATCAGCACCGAAGATATCATCCACCAGCTCATCGCTAATTAAACTAATGTGAAAACTAAAAAGTAAAAATTAAGGATATGTTACCAAAAATCAAAATAGGATTGCGTCAGTGTCGGCAATTTTTAGTTTTTAGTTTCTACTTTTTACTTCTCACTGTGACCACTGCACAGACATCGGGACTGTTTATTCCCTCGGAAAAGCCTCTCAAACCACGCGAACTGGAAAAGGCTTGGACCAATCCCGAGTTGTTCTGCCTGCTGCTCCACTTCGACGCAAACGACAGCACCTACCGCGAGGCAGACCTCGACCTGCTAGATTCGGCCTACAACATTGCCTTCGACCGCGAGAATCCACGCCTATACACCATGTCCATTGAAGGCTATGGCTACGCCACCAACCAAGAGCTGATGAAATCACGGGTCGAATCGGTCTATCGTTATTTCACCATGCGCGGACATGAGACGATGCCAGTGCGCTTTGCATACAACCCCATCCATTGCAGTTGCCACGGCGACACCATGGAACTCATCCGTTTTGAAGTACCCACAGACAAACAGATTTACGACTGCGACTCGCTGCCACCCAGCCGTCTGTTGATGAACAAGGACATCCAGCTGCAAAGCACTGTACTCGTCACGTTCCGTCACGACCCCATTGAATGCATCGGCGGCAACAACGGCTGTTTCCTGCCCGCACAGGACAGCAACATCCGCGCCTACTATACACAGCTGATACTGAAGAAAGGCTCAATCTACGCCGTATACAACACCAAGGACGAATGCCCTCCGCCCGTAGAGCTGAGCATCGACGAGCATCTGGACCATCAACAATTAGTAGAACGCTACTTCCTAGTGCCCCACCGTCGTCAGATAATCCTGCCCGTGGGATATGTGGTGCTGCACTCCAGTTTCAACCGCAAGCCCGACGAGTGCCGATACCTCGCCGACTCCATCTACGTGCGCTTTCCTGTCACTGAGGAGCAAATCGAAGCAGGGCTGAAAATCTTTGCCAAGAGATACACCGCCAAAGGTTCAGAATTCAAGTCGGTAGCCACAAAGAAGATAAAGGGCGGCCCCGTACTGATGATTCAGGGTGCCATCAATGCCACTCAGTTCGACACCATATTCCTTGCCAAACGCATCGAGGTGGACGAAATATCCAAATACCTATACAGTGCCGACTCACCCACCGAACAGGGAGCCGTCACCATCACCGTCAAAGGTGAAGAACGATATTACAAACCTTTCCGCGTAGACGGCAAAGGACAATATGACTATAAGAAAAACTTTCGCGCCCTGCTGCGCATAGTCGAAGCCGAGGATGACGACCTCGAACCGACAGGCAACAACCGCTTCCGCAACGACGGGGACGAAGAAATAGAATAACAATGGCTTATCTGCAATCAGACGTGACCAAGGTCACAACCCATGTGCTGCAACGCATGAAACAGAACGGCGAGAAAATCGCCATGCTCACGGCTTACGATTTTTCCATGGCAAAACTCCTTGATGCCACAAAAATCGATGTAGTGCTGGTCGGCGACTCCGCCGCCAACGTCATGGAAGGATACGATACCACCCTGCCCATCACGCTGGACGAGATGATTGTGTATGCCTCCTCGGTAAAGCGTGCCATCAAACGCGCACTGGTGGTGGTGGACATGCCCTTCGGCACCTATCAGGGCAACTCCAAACAGGCCTTGGCATCCGCCATCCGCATCATGAAAGAGACTGGTGCCGATGCCGTGAAGCTCGAAGGTGGCGAAGAGGTGCTCGAGTCTATCTGCCGCATCCTCACGGCAGGCATTCCCGTCATGGGTCATCTGGGACTCACACCACAAAGCATCAACAAATTCGGCACCTACACCGTCCGCGCCACACAGGAAGACGAGGCGCAACGGCTTATCCACGATGCCCATGTGCTGGACGATGCTGGCTGCTTTGCCATGGTGCTTGAAAAGATACCCGCCAAACTGGCTGCCCAGGTGACACAGGAGGTCAAGATACCCACCATAGGCATCGGTGCAGGCAGCGGCACCGACGGACAGGTGCTGGTGCTGCAGGACATGCTGGGCATCACACAGCAGTTCAAACCCCGCTATCTCCGCACCTACGGCACCATCGGCGAGGACATCAGCCGCTCCGTCCGCCAATACATCAGCGATGTTAAGAGCGGCGACTTCCCAAACGAGAAAGAGCAATACTGACACTCCACGTCACACTTGCGAAAGATTGTAAGTGTACGACGAGAGGGGTACGGTCAACGAGTGCCTCTCACACCTTCTTCTATGCATATCGCCCTACAAATTTTCACCACCAATGAAAATTTTTGTGCAAATATTTTCATTAATAATGAAAATATTCGTATTTTTGCACCCAAATATTTGACACATGGACAAACTAGTAATAAGCAGTATTATTCGAGAAGGACAGGAATTTATCCCTGAAATAAAACTATATACACGTCCTACCGAATATGAGGAACGAGGCAATTATGTCTTTGTCGGAGTCAGGCAATGTGGCAAATCATACATGATATATCAACGTATTCAGCAGTTGTTGCAAGAAGGGCACGATATAAAAAAGATGGTATATGTGAATTTTGATGACGAGCGATTGACAACGATGAAGGCCGACGAACTAGATGTGATTTTGCAGGCCTATGCTGCAATGCACGACGAACGTCCATTCCTGTTCTTTGATGAGATTCAAAACATTACAGGCTGGGAACAATTTGCTAGACGACTAGCTAATCAGAAATACCAAGTATATATTACAGGCAGCAATGCCAAAATGTTGGGTCGCGATATCGCCACAACTCTTGGTGGCAGATACTGGACTCGCAACATCTATCCATTCACATTCAAGGAGTATATAGGCTATTTGGGCATTGTACTTGACAATCAATGGATTTATAGTGCTAAGTCAAGGGCGTCTGTGGAACGCGTTTTCAACGACTATTTTTACTATGGTGGATTCCCTGATGTACACGCTACCGCCAGAAAAAGACTATGGCTGAACGATATTTACAATAAGATTTTCTTCTCCGACCTTGTGGTAAGGAATAAGGTGAGGAACGAGAACGCCTTACGCCTCACTATCCGCCGGTTGGCAGAGTGTATTGGACAACCAACGGCATATAACCGCATCAGTAATATGGTAAAGAGTACTGGTGTCGTATGCCATCCAAACACCGTGATGGATTTCGTTAGTTTTCTACGGGATGCCTGCATGGTGTTCTCGCTGACAAATTACACGTCGAAATTCTCTGAACGAGAAACTATAAAAAAGCACTATTTCGTTGACAACGGTTTGTTGAATGTCTTTCTGAACAATGATGAGGCATCCTTACTAGAAAACATGTGTGCCATTCATCTGCATCAGCAATATGATAACGAGCACCTGTTCTTCTACAACAAGAACGTGGAGGTAGACTTCTATTTGCCAGAGGAGCATACCGCCATACAGGCATGCTACACCATGAATGATATGCAGACTGCAGAAAGGGAAGTGAGTGCACTAGCCAAACTGCACGATTACGAGTCACTTAAACGCGCTATGATTATCACACGTGATGAGGAGAACACTATCCAAGCAGGAAACGGTTTGACAATAGAAGTAAAACCTATCTGGAAATGGCTGTTAGAATAGTACTACAAATTGATTGCAAACTATATCTAATAACAGGTAGCACTGGACTGGACAATATAACAAACCGCCCACAGGCAAATATGCTTGTGGGCGGTTGTGATAGATGGTGTTGATAGACCTAATTCGCACTGCGAACCAATCGGACCGAAAGTCCAGTCGGTGCTACAAGATAGGTCCACTTCATTACAATGCCTTATCTGTAGTCCGAAGATGTTCTTCTGACAGTTTGTCCAATGCTACCTGATCTAATTTGCCATTGTCCCAAAGTCGTTGCATTTCTCGCTTGAGCCTCGTTGCATAAAAGTCACGCAAAACGTCCATCAAGTCGTTCAACTCATCCTCGTCGTGCAATGCCGCAGACGACTCTATTATCATTCGCTGTGCTGGTGTAATTGAGGCAACTGCCATATTTATATACCGTCATCTATTTCCTACCTATTATTATCCACTTGCAAAAAAACAAATAAATCTAATACTTACACCCAATGCCTATCACTTCTTCACCTGCGGGTCGGATGTGAAGCCGATGCCGAGTTTCTTGAATATCTTGCGGTCTACTTCGCTGAGCATGACGGTGACATGCACCTGACAACCGTTGAGCTGTGGCAACGTCTGCAGGGTGGCACGGCATTTCTCATCGTTGAGGCTGAGCATGGAGAGTGCCACCAACACTTCGTCGGTATGCAGCCGCGGGTTGCGACCGTGCAACAGCTGAGTTTTAGTGCGTTGAATGGGCTCGATATACTCCTGCGGTATCAACTTTACGCTGTGGTCGATACCAGCCAGATGCTTGGTGGCGTTGAGTAACAGGGCGGCACAAGGTCCCAACAAATCACTGCTGTGCCCTGTGATGATGGTGCCGTCGGCCAGTTCAATGGCAGCGGCATGAGTGCCCTCCTTCTCCTTGCGCTCGCGGGCGGCAACGGTGGTGCGACGGTCGTCGGTGGTTATCTTCATCTGCTTCATCAGCAGTCGAATGCGGTTCACCTCGTCCTCCGACTTCTTGCCTTCCACAAATTCGCACAGCGCAGTATAGTATCGGCGTATGATTTCGTCCTTGGAGGCTTGGGCACACACCTCGTCGTCGCAAATGCAGAATCCCGCCATATTCACACCCATGTCCGTAGGCGACTTGTAGGGGCTCTCGCCATAGATGCCTTCGAATATGGCATTCAGCACGGGGAATATCTCGATGTCGCGGTTGTAGTTGACCGTGGTTTTGCCATACGCTTCTAGGTGGAACGGGTCGATCATGTTCACGTCGTTGAGGTCGGCGGTGGCGGCCTCGTAGGCTACATTGACAGGGTGCTTCAGCGGGATGCTCCAGATGGGAAAGGTCTCGAACTTGGCATAGCCTGCCTTGATGCCGCGCTGGTTCTCCTGATAGAGCTGGCTGAGGCACACTGCCATTTTGCCGCTGCCAGGACCCGGAGCAGTAATCACCACCAACGGCCGCGTGGTCTTCACATACTCGTTCTTGCCAAAGCCCTGGTCGGAGCAGATGAGGTCGACATTGGTGGGATAGCCCTCGATGATGTAATGGTAGTAGACATTGATGCCTAGACGTTCCAGCCGCTCGCGGAAGGCGATGGCACTGGCCTGACCGTTATACTGGGTGATGACCACCGAACTGACCATCAGTCCTCGGCTCAAAAACTCACTGCGCAGGCGCAGCACATCTACGTCGTAGGTGATGCCCAAGTCGCCGCGCACCTTGTTCTTCTCAATGTCGCGGGCACTGATGGCGATGACAATCTCGGCATCGTCGCGCAGCTGCATCAGCATCTTCAGCTTGCTGTCGGGTTCAAAACCAGGGAGGACACGACTGGCGTGGTAGTCGTCGAATAGCTTACCGCCAAATTCTAGGTAAAGTTTGTTGCCAAATTGCGAAATTCGCTCTTTGATGTGTTCTGACTGTATCCGCAGATACTTCTCATTATCAAATCCGTGTTTCATATTCCTTATGTGTTGGAGTTACAAAATACGGGATTCAAAA
>JAEEGL010137115.1_pt1 | contig 10133 bp, 9 predicted proteins | sample 9134231 | NCBI WGS metagenome assembly JAEEGL01 (sample SAMN16246548, study PRJNA631951) | gut metagenome | biome: gut microbiome; feature: rumen; material: fiber-attached | host: Bos | place: Iran: Karaj | collected 2018-10
AGTGGCAACTGTCCGGCGTTGAATCGCTCGAGCAACAGGGCACAAACCTTACCCATAGCGAATACGGGCTTCAGACCACGGGCCAAGTCGGCCTCGTTGAAGGTATAGCCTTTCTCGGTGATGGTGAACGAAATCATCTGCAACGATGGGTTCTTGAATATCTCCACCAGTCGATTCCAGTCGTCAAACTGAGGGTCGGCCTTCAGGGCTTCCGTTACGCTGGCAATGACCTTCTTCTCGATAGAACCATCTGAGCAGAGGTTCACGCAGAGCGACAGGTTGTTGTAAGGCGCGTAGGCTTTGTCGATGACCTCGAAGTCGAAGGTCTCAGCAACGATGACACCGCGGTCGTACTTGCCTGTGTTCAACGCGTCGTTCAAGATGGCTGCAGGGAACGCACGGAAGATATTACCACCGCCAAAATGTACCCATGTAGGTTCCTTAGCGGTCTTCTCGCGAACGGTCTTAATATCGAACTTTGGAAGCTCGTATCCTTTGGCTTCCCACTCTGTGGCGTTGAAATTGCCGGAAATAATATCATTTAATCTCATAGATATTTTGTTATTTGGAACTTTAATCAAAAAAACCGGGTTGTTTGTATTCGATTCCTAATTCGCGGTCGACGGTGGCTAGGATACCCTGTACCTGTCCGAGAGCAAACATACGGCCGAGTAGGGTATAACCAGCATTGTGTCCATGACTACTCTCGTCGAAGACACCACCAGGCTCATCTGTGAAGGTCATGCCATGGTCCACACGCATAGGCAATGCAGGATTCTCCTTCTCGAAAATACGACACAATTCTATCAGGTCGGCACGTCCACCGAGGTGACTGGCCTCTGTGAAGTCGCCATTCGGGAAAATATGGCATGAGCGCAGGTGTACGAAGTGAGTGCGCGAAGCAAACTTCTTGGCCAAGTCAACCACATTGTTATAAGCACCAGCACTCAGTGAGCCAGCACAGAACGTCAGACCATTGTGCTTATTGGGCACAGCGTCGAGGAACCACTGAATATCCTCCTCTGTACGGACGATTCGTGGCAATCCGAGAATCTCAATGGGGGGATCGTCAGGGTGTACGCACATATTCATGTTGCACTCCTCACAAACGGGCATGATAGCCTCGAGGAAGTACTTCATGTTCTCGCGAAGCTGCTTCTTGTCGATACCCTTGTAGAGGTCGAGGAACTCGCGGAACTTTTGTACAGGAGCCTCGTCGTTCTCGCTGAAGTTACCAGATACAAAGCCTTGCGTCTTGATGACGATGTTCTCCACCAGCTTATGATCCTTTTCTGGTGTCATGGTCTTTGCCAACTCGTCGCACTCAGCAATCACACTACGACCTTTGCCCCAGCCCTCTGGGAACTGGAACCTCTCCCATTCCTCACGAGCACCTGGACGTTTCAAGATGTAAATGTCGAAGTAGGCAAACTCGGCATAGTTGAAGTACAGGTTCGTGGCACCGTTGGGGTTGTCGTGGAACAAATCCGTACGGGCCCAGTCCAACACTGGCATGAAATTATAGCAGATGCAATGGATGTCTTCTGCTGCGAGATTGCGAAGACTCTCCTTATAGACCTCAATCTGATGGTCACGATCAGGACCACCATACTTGATGGTCTCTACTACAGGCAGACTCTCTACCACGCTCCAGCGCATACCATAGCTCTCGATGTAAGTCTTCAGGTCGTGAATCTTCTCACGAGTCCATACTTCACCAAGGGGTACGTCATGCAGTGCAGTAACGATACCCTCTACACCAATCTGTCTCAACTGGGCAAGTGTAATCTTATCTTTCTTGCCAAACCATCTCCAAGTTCTTTCCATAGAATTAATAGTTTAAGTCGTTATATCTGTTATATTATATATTTATGACGAATATCTTTCCTATTCGTAACGCATAGAGCGTGCAGGATGTATATGAGATATCAAAAAACTGGGTGCGATAAGCACGAAAACCGAGATGAGTAGTGTGGCTGCATTGAGAGCTACAACGATGGGAATGTTAAGCTCCATCGGTGCCGTGTCTACGTAATAGCTGGCTGGATCGAGACGGATGAAACCCGTCTGCTGTTGCAGTACGACGAGCCCCACACCGATGATGTCACCCCAAAACAAACCACGTCCGATGATGAAGACTGCAAACCAAAGGAACGTATGGCGCACGGAGTCATTCCGCATGCCTAAGGCTTTTAGGATACCAATCATTTGAGTCCGTTCAAGGATGATGATAAGCAGACCGCTAATCATAGTAAAGCCTGCTACACAAATCATCAAGACGAGGATAATCCACACATTGATGTCGAGCAGCGAAAGCCATGAGAAAATCTGCGGATAGGCTTCTTGGATAGTTTGCGACGTAAGCACCTCGCCATATCGGTCTTTCTTGCTATTGACAAGTTTTACGATCCTAATGGCAGTCTGCTCAAGCTGACTGAAATCGTCAACCAGTAATTCGGCTCCACTACACTGATCCTCTTCCCAGCCATTTAACTTCACTGGCACAGAAAAATCGGTGAAGCATAGATTCTGGTCGAACTGCGACATGTTGGTTTGGTAGATGCCTTCTACGGTAAACTTGCGAACGCGAACGTCCTCATTCCCAATAAAATAGGCAAATACTTTCGAGCCAACCTTTAACTTTAATTTGTCAGCAATAACTCGTGAAATAAGAAGAGGGTATTGGGATGGTTGTGCACCAAACTTGGGCATACGTCCATCTACGATATTATCGCGTAGGAAGCTGACATCATAGTCATTACCAATGCCCTTGATGGCTACACCGAGAAAATCATCATCTGTTTTCAGAATTCCCTGCGTCATTGAGAAACACGCTACGTGTCGGATGCCTTGTGTCTGTTTGATTTCGCGCATCAGTGTGTCGCTGATACAGACAGGAGAGGGAATGGCTGTCTGCAGTGTCATGAAGTTCGTTATCTGGATATGACTGCCAAATCCAATCACTTTGTCTCTAATGGTATGTTTGAATCCTGAAATGACAGATACGGTGACTATCATTACTGCCAATCCGATAGCAACACCAATGGTGGCTATAGTAATTGCGGGGCGACTTACCTCTCGGCGGTCACCCCCCTGACGATATATTTTCCTTGCTATGAAAAGCGGTAGATTCACCCCTTAACCTTTAACTGTTAATCTTTAATCCTCTACGCGTCCAGGGTAGGCTTCTAACGCTTTTTTCAGTACAAAGAGTGCACGCTCAAGGTCTTCCTTCTTTAATACATATGCGATACGTACTTGATTGATACCCGCACCAGGTGTGGTGTAGAATCCTGCTGCAGGTGCCATCATCACCGTCTCACCTTCGTAATCGAATTCCGCCAAGCACCAACGGCAGAACTTTTCGGCATCGTCAACAGGCAACTTCGCTACTGTGTAGAAGGCTCCCATAGGGATAGGCGAATAGACACCTGGAATGCGGTTCAAACCATCAATCAAACACTTACGTCGCTCTACATATTCGTCGTAAACGTCACGAAGATACTCTTCTGGCGTCTCAAGTGATGCCTCAGCCACAATCTGACCTATCAAGGGGGGAGAGAGACGAGCCTGACAGAATTTCATCACAGCTTTGCGAACCTCTGGATTCTTCGTAATCAGTGCACCAATACGGATACCGCATTCTGAATAGCGTTTTGAAACAGAGTCAATGAGGATTACATTCTGCTCGATTCCCTCCAGGTGACAGGCCGATATGTAGGGAGAACCCGTATAGATGTATTCGCGATATACTTCGTCGGAGAATAGATATAGGTCATACTTCTTTACTAAGTCGCGAATCTGATTCATCTCACGGCGTGTATAAAGATAGCCTGTGGGATTGTTAGGATTACAGATCATGATGGCTCGCGTACGGTCGTTGATGAGTTCCTCGAACTTCTCAACCTTAGGCAGCGAAAAGCCTTCGTCGATGGTCGTAGCAATCGTGCGAATCTTGGCACCTGCGCTGATGGCAAAAGCCATATAGTTGGCGTAGGCTGGTTCTGGCACGATAATCTCATCGCCAGGATTGAGACACGAGAGGAATGCAAAAAGCACAGCCTCAGAACCACCAGAGGTAATAATGATGTCGTCAGCGGTAACGTTGATATTGTATTTTGCGTAATAGCCCACTAACTTCTCGCGATAGCTCAAATAGCCTTGCGAGGGTGAATACTCAAGAATATGGCGGTCAATCTGCTTAAGGGCATCGAGTGCAACCTGAGGTGTGGGCAGATCTGGCTGTCCAATATTGAGGTGGTAAACCTTAGTTCCGCGTTTCTTTGCTGCGGCTGCAAGAGGTGCAAGTTTCCTAATTGGTGATTCAGGCATCTCCAATCCGCGTACTGATATTTCTGGCATTGTTTTGTTTAATTTACGTAAATCGAGTGCAAAGATACAAATAAGTGCGAAAAATACAAAATATTTTTTGCGATTTTCGGATTTTATGTGTACTTTTGCGCATCAAAACATAATAAAGGTATGAATTACGAAGAACTTTTAGCGGCTAAGGTTGGTGGAAAGCTGAATCTCTCACAAATACCCATAGGTGAGTTTTACCGTGCAAAGATGGATAATAAATACCAGTCTATGGTTGACATTCGTCAATCGTTGACAGACAACATTGCCTTTTGTGAAGCATTGAAGCGTGAATGCGAAGAGAATATCACGATTGTCGATAAGCATCAGCTACACTTTACACCTTTTAAGCAACAGGATGACATTGTCAGACTAGATATTGCTGAGACAGGGCAATACATGTCGTATGCTGAGATGTTAAACGAAACACCTGCGGTTGTCGCTCAGCAAAAATTTCTGTATAATGTGCTCGAAGGACTGGTTAGTATTACCACTTTACTGCATAAAAAGGGAATTCGCCATATTTGCTATTCGCCCAAAACCGTGTTCGCACGCAAAGGCGATTACGCACCGTTGCTGCTTTCTCATGGATCTTATTATCTATCGTTGAATAATCAGGAAGAGTTCTATGGTGAGGATGCACAATATGTAGCGCCTGAGGTATTGCAACACGGAACCATTGACGACCGATGTGACGTGTATTCTATCGGAAAATTTATTCAGAGCCTTGGCGCTTTTTCAGAGATGCCGATAGAGTATCGCAGAGCTATGAAAAAAGCTACTAGCGAATCGCCAGAAGATCGTTATAACACGCCCGAAGAATTGTTAAAAGCTGTCTGCAAGGGTCATCAATATATTAGAACAGCATGGACAGTGGTTGGTAGTATTATTGCAGCTGTGATTTTGACGGGAATCTATTTTGAAATGTTCCCAGAAACCAGTCCTGTGGAGTTTGTGAAACCTGTTCCTCGCCAACCGACTGACGATCTTTTGGATGACGGTTTTGATCCTGCTGAGTTGGGTGTTACCAATAGTGGCGACTCATTGGTTTTTGACGAAGCATCGGCACGAGACTACAACGCTAAGGCTGAGGAGATATTCCGCAAGAAATATACGGAGGAGGCTGAGCGCATCCTTTCGAAAATATATAATAAGGAATATATGAGTAATGCGGAAAAGAAGTTTACGGCAGAGAGTCAGTCGACTATTGACGAACTGATGAAGTCGCAGGCTAAGTTGGGCGAGGATGCAGGATTAACACCTGAACGCTCTCAGTTGATAGCCACAGAGATTATAGATCGCATTACAGACAAAAAGAAAAAAGAAATGGGTGGTACGAATAGTCGTGCTAACGTTAAATAAAAAGAATACGAATAATAATTATCATGAGATCAAGAACAGCAATTTGGTTTGAATGCAGGATTGCCTACGAGAAAGTAATGGAGGACGGCCTGCAGAAGAAAGTAAAGGAAAATTACGTTGTAGATGCCTTGTCGTTCACGGAGGCTGAGAGTCGCATCATGGAAGAGATGTCGAGTTATATCAGTGGAGAGTTTACTATCGAGGATATCAAGATAGCCAGCTACAAGGAGATATTCTTCTCTGACGAAGAGATGGCCGACAAATGGTATAAAGCAAAGCTTCAGTTTATTACTATCGATGAGAAGACTGAAAAAGAGAAGCGCTCGAATGTGAACTACCTGGTGAATGCCGGTACGCTGAAAGGTGCTGTCGGCAACATCGAGAGTGTGATGGGAACTACCATGATTGACTACGTGATAGCCTCGGTGTCAGAGACCACACTGATGGATGTTTTCGAATACGGTAAACAGATTGGAAAGGACGACAAGCCCGAATTTGAGGGATGATGTACAACGTAAAAGACCATTTAAAGCAGGTTATTGCTCATTTGCCACAAGGCGTTCGTTTGGTGGCAATCAGCAAATATCATCCTAACGAATATATCGAGGCGGCCTACGAAGAGGGACAGCGTATCTTTGGCGAGAGTCATGAACAAGAGCTACGCCAGAAACACGAGTCACTGCCTAAAGACATCTGTTGGCACTTTATCGGTCATCTGCAGACTAACAAAGTAAAGTTTATCGCTCCTTACGTCACGATGATTGAAGCCGTAGACTCGCTGAAATTGTTACGTGAAATTGAGAAACAGGCTGCTAAGAACAATCGCGTTATCGATGTTTTGCTTGAACTGCATATTGCAGAAGAAGAAACGAAATATGGACTGACTGATCAGGCGCTCTACGAACTTCTGGATAATGGAGAATGGCGAGAGATGCAGCATGTGCGTATCTGTGGTCTCATGATGATGGCCTCGTATGTAGACGATGAACAGCAAATCAGGTCAGAATTCCGTCATGCCAAATCGCTTTTTGATGAGGTGAAGACGCATTATTTTGCTGATAAAGACTACTTCTGCGAACGTTCCTGGGGAATGAGCCATGACTATCTGATAGCCGTAGAGGAGGGTAGTACGATGGTTCGTATCGGCACGACTATTTTTGGTCCAAGAGTTTACTAAGCAGATACTGTCCACGCTTTATGTTACCCCAGTGGATAGCGTGAGCGGGACAATGATGATAACAAGCCAGACAATTCGTGCACTGTCCATTGTGTTTCCATATGGGCGGTGCGCTTTTTATGTCGTCGACGGGGCAAAGCTTCTGGCAGAGTCCACATTGTATACAGGCCTGTTCGTCTACCCAGAATTTCTTGTCGGTAATCAGATGCTTGTTATAATAACCGCCAATAATATAGGTATATGTAAATGGAATGGCGCCTTTGACAAGTTCTTCTACACCACGTCGACGTTCTGTAATTATTTGGCAGATATGTGTCATATGCTGGCGGGCAACGTCGACTTTTTGGCAGGCTTTTTCGTCAGTATCAAGATGAAGGAACGAGAAACATACGTTCGATTCAGGCATCACAATGGCAAAGCGTGCATCGGTATGCAGGCCTTTCTGCCGCAGTTCCTTCTCGAAAATACGCATCGCGTAGCCCATATTGTCACCACAAGTAGTCAAGGCATAGCAGTAGCCGACGTTTTCGAAGGTCGCTCTACGTATGAATTCACGAACGATGTGTGGCGGTTGCCAACCATGTGTGGGGAAGCAGAATCCCAGACGTTCACCATCCTTCAGCCTGTAACTCTCCGTTTTGTTGAGTTCATCAGGTATAAAGCGTAATTCATCGCCTGTTGCTTCAGCCAACAACTGAGCCGCCCAACGGGTATTACCTGTGCCTGAGAAATAGAAAATCATAATCGTTCTACTTGTTTGACGCCTTTTACGGTACGTAGTTTCTTGATGAGCGACTCCATACGATTGGTATCGTCGAGCATGATAGTTAGATTGCCGCTAAACAACCCGTCGTGCGAGTCGATATTAATGCTGCGAAGAATGAGCTTTTCTTCACGTGAGATGATACTAGTCAAGTTGTTAACGATGCCGATGTCGTCATTACCAATGACACGTAGCGTAATTTCGTATTGCGAAGAACCTTTGCCGCTCCATTTGGCCTTTACTATACGATAACCAAAACGCTTCTTTAGTTCGGGAGCGTTAGGACAATCTTCGCGATGTATCTTGATACCGCCACTCACTGTCACAAAGCCAAAAACCTTATCACCGTAGATAGGCTGACAGCAGCGTGCTAATTGATAGTCAACACCTTTCAGATTACGGTCAATGACCAGTACGTCTTCATCGATATGTTCCTTTGGCAGACGCGACTCGTCCAACACAAAGTTGGCAGCACTTTCTGCCAGATTGTTGCCAGTAGTAGGTCCGTCGCCTTGTTGTATTTCTATATAGCGTTCGATGACCGTATTGACATCAAGTTCACCTGAAGCGATTTGTCGATAGAAGTCGCTGACTTCCTTGAAGCCCATCTTCTTGATGAGGTGTTGCATGGTGGGCTCGTCAAGTTCCAATTTCTTGTTCTTGAATTTTCGCTCCAGCATCTCCTTGGCAAAGAGACCTTCTTTCACTTGTGTTTCTTTCAGTGCCAAGCGAATCTTTGACTTGGCACGCGATGTCTTTACAATAGTCATCCATTCCTGTCGTGGCTTCTGGCTTGACGACGTCATGATTTCTACTTGGTCACCACTCTGCAACTGCTGACGGATAGTTACAACCTTATTATTAATACGCGCACCTACGCACGCATTACCAATTTTAGAATGGATGTGATAGGCAAAGTCGAGTACAGTAGCTCCCTTGGGGAACTTGAATAAGTCACCCTTAGGCGTGAAGACGAACACCTCATCTTCGTAGAGATCCATCTTAAACTGATCCATAGCATCCAGCCCGTCACTGGTCTCCAGCATCGAACGGATATTGGTAAGCCACTCGTCCAATCCGGACTCACTTTTCACGCCTTTATAGCGCCAATGGGCGGCTACACCACGTTCAGCAATTTCATCCATGCGTTCAGTGCGAATCTGTACCTCTACCCATTTCTTCTCAGGTCCAAGAACAGTGATGTGTAGACTCTCATAACCATTCGATTTAGGAACACTGAGCCAGTCGCGTAGACGCTTGGGATTAGGTTGGTACATCGAGGTGACAATAGCGAATGCCTGCCAACAATGCATTTTCTCTTTTTCTATCGGCGTGTCGATGATGATGCGAATGGCAAATAGGTCGTAGACACCTTCGAAGGGACACTTCTGTTTTTTCATCTTCTGCCAGATGGAGTGAATGCTCTTCGTGCGTCCTTTGATATGGAAATGCAGTCCAGCCTCCGTCAACCGTTCAGAGATGGGTTTGATGAACTGTTCGATATATGCATCACGACTTTTCTTTGTTTCACTCAGTTTCTCCTTGATATGATAGTAAGCTTCGTGTTCCAGATATTTCAGCGACAGGTCTTCCAACTCACTCTTGAGTTTATAAAGACCGAGCTTATGGGCTAATGGCGCATAGAGATAGGCAGCTTCTTCCGATACTTCGCGTTTGGCATCAATCTGTTTCGTGTCGCGGATTTGTCGCATCAGGTTCACACGGTCGGCAATCATAATCAGGATGACACGCATGTCCTCTGCAAACGACAATAGTAGATTGCGAAAATTCTCGGTCTCGACAACAGGATTCTTCTGATATAATTCCTGAATGCGTTGTAGACCATGCAATATGCGAGCTACTGATTCGCCATACTGTTGACGGACTTCCTCAATACTTAGAAAACCCTGTTCGATGCTTGGGCGTAACAATACGGCCAATACACCATCACGACGCAGTCCAATCTCATCAACTATCAATTGGGCAGTCTGAAAAGCCAATAGGATAGGGTTTAGTCCGAAAATGTTCCGGCTCACCTGACATTGCTCTATTGTATATAATAGGTATTTACGCATGCGTGGCTCGTCATCAGGCAACAGCGTCGATACTATCTGCTCACGAATGTGCTGATAGAGCATTAATGCTTGTTCTTTCTCTGTTGAGGAAAATTCTAATCTCTCCGTCATGAATGTTTTGTTTTCTATTTTTATCGCACAAAGATACGAATTTACGGAGAAATGAGCAAAAAAAAGGACAAGAAAGTGCAATTATTCACTTTTTTAGAAAAAAAACAGAAAAAAGTTTGGTGGGTTTCGAAAAAAGCATTACCTTTGCACCCGCAATCGAGAGAGATGCACCTCCCAAAGAGGTTTTAATGCGGAAATAGCTCAGTTGGTAGAGCACAACCTTGCCAAGGTTGGGGTCGCGGGTCCGAGTCCCGTTTTCCGCTCAACATGTTGAACAAAAAAGAGC
>JAEEGL010364567.1_pt1 | contig 10133 bp, 9 predicted proteins | sample 9134231 | NCBI WGS metagenome assembly JAEEGL01 (sample SAMN16246548, study PRJNA631951) | gut metagenome | biome: gut microbiome; feature: rumen; material: fiber-attached | host: Bos | place: Iran: Karaj | collected 2018-10
AGGAAGATAAAGATAAAACAGAAAATCAGTGGTGGTTTCCGAACTGATGACGGTGCCGATGATTTTGCCAAGTTACACTCCATAGCAGAAACAGCTATGAAGAATGGAAACTCCAAATTCAATGCAATACTTGCTGTTGTGCAACAGTAAGGTAACTACTCATTCCATGGGGTGCTGAGTAGTTACCCAAAATCGGATAAAAAAAGCCCTAAAATACTGATGATTATTCTTCTGCCACCCTTCCAAGAGCCTCTTCTTCCTCAAGTTGGGGGTATCCCACCGTATGGTCTTTCAGGAAAATATGATTGAGCGTGAACTCCAGAGAAGTGAGTGTCTGCTGGCGTATGGGCGGACGGAGTTGGCACTCCCAGATCGTGATGCAATGCCATCCCAAAGCAGCCAGTGCCTTTTGGTCGGCCTTATCCCTTTCCCTGTTGCGAAAAATCTTCTGGGTCCAGAAATCTGTATTGGTTTTGGGCATCCGAAAGAACCGGCAGTCCTCATGCCCATGCCAAAAGCAACCATTCACAAAGATGCAGGTGCGGTATTTCCGCATGACAATGTCGGGATGTCCTGGCAGCCGCTGATGGCAGAGCCTGTATCGGAATCCTCTTGAGAAAAGAAACCTTCTGACGATTCGTTCTGGTTTCGTATCTCTTGACTTGATGGCGGCCATATTTCTGTGCCTGCTCTGCGGATCTTTGTTGTCCATATCGCATTCACTCAACTTGTGAGGGTGTGGAGTGAGGTGTCAGATGCCCAAACCACCGGTAAATGATACATCCACTGCCTTGCTCTGCAGGATTCGTGAACCTGGAGGCACGCTGTGTGTGAGCCAGATGTTGCCACCAATCACAGTGTTGTGGCCTATGGTAATGCGACCCAAAATGGTAGAGTTGGCATAGATGGTGACATTATCTCCTATGATAGGATGACGCGGCACATTGACAGGCCGACCGCTGTCGTCGATCTGAAAATTCTTGGCGCCAAGTGTCACACCCTGATAGATGGTCACATGATTCCCGATAATGCAGGTTTCTCCTATCACCACGCCAGTACCATGGTCAATGGCGAAATACTCCCCTATCTGAGCGCCAGGGTTGATGTCTATGCCGGTGGAGGAATGGGCGTGTTCGGTGAGAATACGGGGAAGGATGGGCACATTCATCAGATGCAACTGATGTGCTACCCGATAATGCAACATGGCCTGGATGACCGGGTAGCAGAAGATGACCTCACTGTAATTGTGCACAGCAGGGTCATTGTCATAGATGGCCTCCACATCTGTATACAGCAACCGCTTGATTTCGGGCAGCGCATTGATGAATTCCATCATACATTCATTGGCCCTTTCGTTCAAATCCTCATCAAGATTGTTCTCAAACCGCAATGCCAATGAGATCTGCTCACTCAGCAGTACGCTCAGCCTTTCCACCTTCACGCCAATATGATACTCCCGATACATCACATCCCCCTGCCTGTCATCAAAATAAGCAGGGAAAACGATATCTTTGACCAACGCCACAATCTCACACAACGCCTGCACAGAAGGCAATTGCTGGCAAGGAATGGCAAGACGGTCATCAGGTGTCATTTTCGACAACAGTGCAATTTTTTCTCTCAAGAGTTCTTTCGACAGCATCCTATACTCTCCTTAATGATTCAGTTATACATTATTAATAATATACCTTATTATAAATACTCTTTCTACTGAAATGTCAAATGCCATCATCAATGATCGATGACAGTGAACTTGGCAAATTTCACCAGCAACTGCTTGGTGCCGGTATTGCGGAATACGACGGTAGCCTTCAGGTTCTCCCCCACTCCCTCTAATTTGACGACCTTGCCGACACCGAAACGCTGGTGCTGGATCGTACATCCCTCGCGGAGTCCTCCTGCCGCAGGAACAGCAGGAGCACCTGATACCGGTGTGGAGATTTCGTCTTTCTTGGGAGCCATGGGTTGTCTGCCACTCTTAGGCTGCAAAAGTCTGCGGAATTCATCGGAAAAGGGATCAACTGCTTTTTCCGGCCTACGGGGCGGAACTTCTCTCCTTCTCGGATCGGCTTTGAACTGTGTGCCTGTGGGTTGGGAATTCTGCCACCATTCGCGTGACGATGGCCTGCGGTGCCACCCACCTGACCCTGCATCCCCGCTGCCATCCGAAGAGACGCGCATCAGTTTGGGGTCAATGTCGTTCAGGAAGCGGCTCCTGGGATTGAATTCCATACGGCCATACCTCATGCGGTTCTGAACACTGGTGAGGAAGCAATGCTTCTCCGCCCTGGTAATGGCTACATACAACAGGCGGCGCTCCTCCTCCAACTCCCTTAATGTGTTGGAAGACATCGGACTCGGAAAGATATTCTCTTCCAAGCCGACGATGAAAACCGTTGCAAATTCCAGGCCTTTGGCTCCATGCACTGTCATCAGCGCCACACGCCCTTCTTGGCTGTCCGCCTCATCACCTCCGCCATCAAGGTCGGTAAGCAGCGAAACTTCCTGCAGATAATCAGTGAGGTGTATGTTGCCAGCACCTGTCTCCTCACGGCGGGTTTCCACAAAATCTTTCATACCGTTGAGCAGTTCCTCAAGGTTTTCCTTCCGTGACAAGCCTTCCGGCGATGTGTCACCGGCCAAATCCTGTGCCACGCCTGTCAACTTGATGATGTCGCAACCGAGCGTGAACACATCGTCTGTCCCCTGTCTGTCTGCAAATGAGGTAATCAACTGGATGAACTGTTGTATTTTTCCCCAAGCAGCAGCACTCACTGAAAAATCTCTGGCTGTCATTGAGGTCATGGCTTTCCACATGCTGCAACCACTTTGATGGGCCACATCCAGTATCTTGCCCACCGTTACATTCCCGATACCACGCGACGGGTAGTTGATGATTCTCCTCAGCGCCTCCTCATCATCGGGATTGACCACCAGCCGGAAATAGGCGATGACATCCTTGACTTCCTTGCGCTGATAAAAACTCAGTCCGCCAAAGATGCGATATGGAATATTGTCCTTTCGCAGTTGTTCCTCAAAGGCACGGCTTTGCGAATTGGTGCGGTAAAGGATGGCGAAGTCACTGTAGGAGCACCCTTCCTCCTTTTTGATGCGCTTGATATGCTTGCTCACCACGATGGTCTCCTCCTTGTCGCTGTACAGAGGCTGATAGACCAGCAGTTCACCCTCATCGTTTCTGCTATAGACATCCTTGTGTATCTGCCGCTCATTATGCCGTATCAGACTGTTGGCTGCATTGACAATACGTTGTGTCGACCGATAGTTTTGCTCCAGTTTGAAGAGTTGGGTGTTGACATACAGTTGCTGAAAGCCCAGTATATTGTCAATGTTGGCTCCTCTGAAGGCATAGATGCTCTGCGCATCATCACCCACAACGCAAACTTTCTGGCGCTCCTTGGTCAGTTGGTAAACGATTTGCTGCTGTGCATAGTTGGTGTCCTGATACTCATCCACAAGCACATAGCCAAACTTGCGCACGTATTTCTCCCGGATCTCCTCATGGTTGTTGAAGAGCAGAAAGGTATTGAGCAGCAGGTCATCAAAATCCATGGCATTGGCCAGACGACACCGCTGGGTGTACAGGGTATAGATCTGGTGAAGAGCCGGCATTCCCGCTCCACGGTCTCGTTCCTGCGCCGCTCTGTCCTCGGCATACAACCCTGCTGTTATCAGTCTGTTTTTTGCCAGTGAGATGATGTTGCCCACCGAAGCGGGCTTGTATTTTGTGTCATCCAGGTTCAGTTCCTTGATGATGCTCTTCATGAGGCTGCGCGAGTCATTCTCATCATAAATGGTATAATTCGACCCGTATCCGATATGTTCCGCCTCCACTCTCAGTATGCGGGCGAAAACACTGTGGAATGTGCCCATATTCAGGTATGCGGCACATTCCTCGCCCACCAGCCTGGCTATTCGCAGTTTCATCTCCTCTGCTGCCTTATTGGTAAAAGTGAGGGCGAGAATGGTCCATGGCTGATACCCCTTCTCCTGTATGAGGTAGGCTATCTTGTAAGTAAGAACACGGGTCTTGCCCGACCCTGCTCCTGCTATCACAAGCGATGCACCATCGCAATATTTGACAGCCTTTTGCTGGCTCTCATTCAATTGTTCCAATATCTGATCGGTGGAAGCCATAGTGGGATATTATTGATGATAGATGCCTCCGGAAGTGGTTTTGGGATTAACTTTCTCTCCCTCCTTGGGGAATGTGGGGATAAACTTCATCTGATGCTCTATCTGCTTTTGACGTTTGTACAAATACGGGGTGGGATGTTGGGAATTTCTCATAAGGGGATTGGGCAATGTGGCTGCTATGAGCGCACACTCCGACCTTGTCAGTTTTTCCGCACTCTTTCCGAAATGGTGCTGCGCCACTGCCTCCGCGCCATAGATGCCGTCGCCCATTTCTATGGAATTGAGATATACCTCCATGATTCGCTGCTTGCTCCAAAACAGTTCCATCAGAACCGTGAAATAAGCCTCCAACCCCTTGCGGAGATAGTTTTGCCCATGCCAGAGGAAGACATTCTTGGCTGTCTGCTGGGTAATGGTGCTGCCTCCCATCGGTTTTTTTCGCTTTTTATTTTTCTCATAGGCTTTCATGATGGCTTTGGTATCAAATCCATTGTGTTTGAGGAACAACTGGTCCTCACTCGCCATCACAGCAACTGGCAGATGTGGGGAGATGCTCTCCAGAGGCACCCAATCATGGTGCAGTTTGAGTTCTTTTCCATTTTTCAACTGCTCTCCGCATCTGATGAGCATCAAGGGAGTAAGAGGAACGGGAAGAAAACGATAAGCCACAACCGCCAGGATTGTGGAAGCGAAAAAGAAGAGCAGCAACCATTTAAGTGCACGCAGTAACCATCTGACAATAAACATCATTCGGACAAATAAACGATATGAAATGAATCCTGTGATAAAATATGAAGTAAGCTATATGGTAATGATCATCGATGTCTGCGATGATGGTAAAAAGAGGGCGGATGAAGCATCCGCCCTCTTCTTATGTTTAAAATCAATGAGATGATTACTGAAGAGTACCGTTGTTGGCGGCGTCAATCATAGCCTGGCTGGCATACATGTAAACCTCTACACGGCGGTTCTGTGCACGACCGATAGCAGTGCCGTTGTCAGCAACTGGCTGTGAGGGACCGAAACCAGAGACGTTCTGGAATTGAGTAGAAGGAACACCACAACTGACCAGATAGTTGGCCACAGCCTGTGCACGATTCTCTGAAAGAGGATAGTTGACTTTGTCTGAACCTGTGCTGTCAGTATGTCCCTGGATGTCGATGAGCAACTGAGGCTCTGACTTCAGCATGCTGGCGAATTTTGACAAGGCAACCTTCACATTGGGTTTAAGGGCATACTTGGCATGATCGAAAAGGATGCCGCCATCGAATGCCACCTTCACTGCGGTGAGTCCATTCTGGTCAGTAATCTCTGACACCTGAGCATTCTCCACAGCAGCAGCCTTAGCCTTCACCTTGTCCATGTGCTTTCCGATAAGTGCACCAGCAGTTGTTCCAACAGCGGTACCTATAGCAGCGCCAATCACTGTGCTCTTGGTGTTTTTGCCAATCAGTTGACCAAGAACGCCACCGAGAACAGCACCACCGCCACCGCCCAGAAGGCTACCTGTTCCAGCGTTGGTACTACAACCTACAAACATGAGTGCACACATGACGTATGCCACAAAATTCATTTTTTTCATAATTGTACGTTTAATGTTAGTAAAAGTTGAATTCAATTGATTATTGCAAGTACATTTTGTATCCCTGCATTGATTTTGCAAAGATAGCATAAAAAAAATGGTTGCAAAAGAAATGACTGTTTTTTTTGCTTTTTTTCAAAAAAAAACGACAGATTGCTCACTAAAATGTAAACAAATAATAATTTTTTGGCGATGTCTGTTATTTCCCTACTTGAAGAAGAACCGTAGTTGGCGTCACCTCGTATAAAAAAACAGAATCTTCTTTGTCCTGCGCTTGATTTTTAGTACCTTTGCGCATGAATTTCAAAATGAAGAAAATACAATGGCAAAAGAATTGAAAGATTTGACCAAGCGGTCGGAGAATTACAGTCAGTGGTACAACGATTTGGTTGTTAAGGCAGATATGGCAGAGCAGTCTGCCGTACGTGGCTGCATGGTAATCAAGCCATACGGTTACGCCATTTGGGAGAAAATGCAGTCGCAACTTGACAAGATGTTTAAGGAAACAGGCGCACAGAATGCCTATTTTCCCCTGCTGATCCCCAAGTCATTCCTATCACGCGAGGCAGAGCATGTTGAGGGATTTGCCAAGGAATGTGCGGTGGTGACACATTACCGCCTTCGTGCAAAAGAAGACAAGAGCGGCGTGGAAGTTGACCCTGCTGCCAAGTTGGAAGAGGAACTGATTGTCCGTCCCACATCGGAAACCATTATATGGAACACTTATAAGAACTGGATTCATTCCTGGCGAGACCTGCCTCTCATGTGCAACCAATGGTGCAACGTGATGCGCTGGGAAATGCGCACCCGCCCCTTCCTCCGCACATCTGAATTCTTGTGGCAGGAAGGGCACACAGCACATGCCACACGCGATGAGGCAGAGGCTGAGGCAAAAAAGATGCTGGAGGTCTACGCACAGTTTGCCGAGGAGTGGATGGCCATGCCCGTTGTCAAAGGTGTGAAAAGCGAGACGGAACGCTTCGCCGGCGCACTCGACACCTACACTATTGAGGCCATGATGCAGGACGGCAAAGCCCTTCAGAGCGGCACCTCTCACTTCCTGGGCCAAAACTTCGCAAAGGCATTTGATGTGACCTACCTCAACAAAGAGAACAAGCCGGAGTATGTATGGGCCACCTCATGGGGTGTCTCAACCCGTCTGATTGGTGCACTGATCATGACACACTCCGACGACAATGGATTGGTCCTTCCTCCAAGGTTGGCTCCTATTCAGGTGGTCATTGTGCCGATTACCAAAGGCAGTGAACAACTGGCCGCCATCAGTGAGCGTTTGCAGCCAGTGATTGAGGCACTGAGGGCAGCAGGCATCACCGTGAAATATGATGACGCCGAGAACAAACGTCCCGGATTCAAGTTTGCTGACTATGAACTGAAGGGAGTACCTGTCCGTCTGGTGATGGGCGGACGCGACCTGGAGAACGGCACCATTGAGGTGATGCGCCGCGACACTTTGGAAAAGGAGACCCACAGCATTGACGGCATTGTGGAATATGTGGAGCAGTTGTTGGAAGACATTCAGAAAAATCTTTTGGCCAAAGCACGCCAAAGACTTGAGACACAGATCTATGAATGTGACAACTACGAGGAATTTAAGGAGCGTGTGAAAGACGGTGGCTTCTTCCTCTGCCACTGGGACGGCACAGCCGAGACCGAAGCACGTATCAAGGAAGAGACACAGGCTACCATCCGTTGTGTGCCCTTTGGCGTGGAGCAAACTCCCGGAGTGGACATGGTAAGTGGGAAGCCTTCTGTTGCACGGGTAATCATCGCAAGAAGTTATTAAAATATGAAAAAGGTATTAGTATCTCTGGCTGTCATCCTCATGGCAGCCACTACCTTCGCCCAAGGCACGGTGAAGGTGGCAGCCAAGTTCTCGAAAGGCGACTATGTGATATATGAATCACAATCGGCCGTCATTCAACAGTCACCTATGGGCAATGACACCATCAATTTTACTGGTGACATCAAGTATGAAGTGACTGATGCCCGAAAGGACGGTTACACCATCACCGTCAATACGTTGAAATGGGACAACACCACCCCCATCAACAACCAACTCATGAAAAAGATCACCACGATGCAACAGCAGATGTTGGTGGGTGTGCCCATGGTCGTGACCACCGACCCGGACGGCAAAATCATCCGTCTCAACAACTACGAAGAAATCAAGCAAAAGGTTGATCTCTTTGTCGACAACATGATAAACGTTATCTTTGAGGGCGCGGATGAGCAAACCATGCAGGTGCTGAGTAGGGAGGGCATCAGGAAAGCCATCATGAATGAGATGACAGAGGAAAATTTGCTTGAAACGTTAAGCAACAACACTGGCAACCATTCTTCCCTTTATGGCAAAACCTTTACCACCGGCACCATCTCAGATGAGAAAATGGGAAACTTCATCTTCAAGACCACTTATGTCGTTCCTGAATCCAAGAACAAAGACACCTATTCCCTGAAATCGTCGAGTTCCATTGACATGAAAAAGGAAGACATCAAGAAGTTGCTCATCCAACAGTTGGAAACAATGATGCCAGAACAAGCAGAGGCAATAAAGGAAAATATTGACACCGTGCTTGAAAGCGGCATGGTGAAGATAGAGGGCACACGTCAGTGCACCTATGAGTTCTTCAAAAACGGATGGCTGAAATCGGGTGAAATAGTTTCCAAGATCAACTCCATGGGCAACGAGTCCACCACCACCTCCAAATGGCAAATCAAGGAAAGCCATATCAAATAAGAAACTGAGTTCTTCGTCTCTATATGATACAAAAAATCCGGGTTGTAATCCGGATTTTTTGTATTGTTGATCAACTGATTAGTTGAGGAAACTCATTACTTTCTCAAAATATCTTTGGGTGCGTCCCACTTTATAATTGATGCCTCCCTGCCACATACGGATTGCTCGCTCAATATTGTTCTTCGGATTGTAATAGGACTGAATAATGACGAACATTTCCTTGGATTTCTGTTTGTTGAAACGGTCATTGAGCGTATATCTCTTAGAACTGTTCTTCCTTTTGAGAATGTTGTTGACTTCAGTCACCAAACCCGGAGAAATCTGGAGGGGTCCGCAATAGATACCGTTTCTGGCGTTTACGTTGCCACGGCTTTCCACCATCATGATGGCATCCACCACAGCACTCCAGTCATAGGTTGACTCTTGAGCGGAAGCGGAATTAGTCACTGTTAGAAAAGCAATCACTGCAAATGCATACTTCAATGCTGTCTTCATCATAAATCATTTTATGGAGTCTGTTGATATTATCCCTTATTATTTTTAAAGCGGTAACAGATAATGATTGATACCGCAAAGACTCCTTGTTACTTACTTTGAACGTGACCTAACAAAATGAGGAAAAACGTTCATTTACTTAACTCGGGTGCAAAGGTACGAAAAAAAACTGCATTTCTATCAAAAAGCAGGCCTTGTTGACCTATTTTAAGATTTTAAAAGGTTCTATTAACAATTAAATCTAGAAGATCTAGAAAATCTAGAATATCTAGACCATCTAGAGCATCTAGACCATCTAGTTCTCTCCCTCCCCCTCGGGGAGGGTTGGGGAGGGGTACAAAATTGCCGGGCCCCTCAGGTCATTGACCAGAGGGGCCCGGACTTTGAAAGGAGGCGGCGACCTACTCTCCCGCATTGCATTGCAGTACCATCGGCGCTGGCGGGCTTAACTTCTCTGTTCGGGATGGGAAGAGGTGGGACCCCGCCGCAATAACCACCTGAGTCTCGCCGCGGAAAAGCACACCGTATGCGCGATCCGCGTATGGGGGACATGATGGGGCAAGGACCATAGACCGGAATAACCCGGAGGCTTTTCCTGCGACATTTTCGTCTTCTACGAACAATCCAACTGAAAGCACGGCAACGGCGGGAAGTGCTCGGGCAATTAGTAGCGCTCGGCTTTGACGTCACCGTCTTTACACCTGCGCCCTATCGACGTCGTCGTCTCCGACGGCCCTCAGGGAGCTCTCATCTCGCGGGGGGCTTCGCGCTTAGATGCTTTCAGCGCTTATCCCTGCCAGACACGGATACCCGGCCGTGCGGCTGGCGCCACAACCGGCTCACCGGAGGTCTGTCCACCACGGTCCGCTCGTACTAGTGGCGGCTCCGCTCAAAACTCCGGCGCCCACGCTAGATAGAGACCGACCTGTCTCACGACGTTCTGAACCCAGCTCGCGTGCCACTTTATTGGGCGAACAGCCCATCCTTTGGTTCCTTCTCCAGCCCCAGTATGTGATGAGCCGACATCGAGGTGCCAAACCGCGCCGTCGCTGTGGACGCTTGGGCGCCATCAGCCTGTTATCCCCAGATAACCTTTTGTCCGATGAGCAACGGCGATACCACGTTCCGCCGCTGGATCACTAG
>JAEEGL010365622.1_pt1 | contig 10133 bp, 7 predicted proteins | sample 9134231 | NCBI WGS metagenome assembly JAEEGL01 (sample SAMN16246548, study PRJNA631951) | gut metagenome | biome: gut microbiome; feature: rumen; material: fiber-attached | host: Bos | place: Iran: Karaj | collected 2018-10
CACCCGTACGTATACTGAGTTCAGGGATGATGTGGACCGTTTCGCCCGCGCTCTGATTTCAATGGGTGTAACCGCAGGCACCAAGGTGGCTGTCTGGGCAACAAATGTACCAGCATGGTATATTACTTTCTGGGCCTGTACACGAATCGGCGCTGTGCTGGTTACCATGAACACCGCATATAAGATTCATGAGGCGGACTATCTGCTTCGTCAGAGCGATACACATACGCTTGTAATGATTGAGAATGCCCTGGACAGCAATTACCGGCAGATTATCAATGAGCTGTGTCCGGAGATTGCTTCCGCCAAAGCCGGAGAACCGCTGCACTGCAAGCGTCTCCCCTTCCTTCGTAACGTAATCACTGTTGACTTTACACAGCCGGGATGTCTTACGTTTGAACAGGCAATGCGCCGTGCGGATACTGTTCCGCCTGAAAACCTGCGCGCCATGACTGCACGTGTCAAACCGGATGATGTCTGCGATATGCAGTACACCTCGGGAACAACCGGATTTCCGAAAGGTGTAATGCTGACGCATTATAATGTTGTAAACGACGGAAAATGTATCGGTGACCGGATGGGACTTTCCACAGCTGACCGTATGATGATCCAGGTCCCGATGTTTCACTGCTTTGGGATGGTTCTTGCCATGACGGCGTCCATGACACATGGAGCGACCCTTTGTCCGCTTCCGTATTTTTCCGCAAAGAATTCCCTGGCGTGTATTAACCAGGAAAGAATCACATGCTTCCATGGCGTGCCGACTATGTTTATCGCAATGTTCAATCATCCTGATTATCGAAAGACTGATTTTTCCTATATGCGTACAGGTATTATGGCCGGTTCCGGATGTCCTCCTGAACTGATGAAGCGGGCTGCAAGACCGGATGAAATGAATATGCGCGGCATTGTCAGTGTTTACGGGCAGACTGAATCTTCCCCCGGAAGTACCATGTCAGCCTGGACGGATTCACTGGAGCTGAGAACAGAAACTGTGGGTTATGCCTTCCCGCATGTACAATGCAAGATCATTGACCCGGAAACCGGTGAGGAACTGCCTGACGGGAAAGACGGTGAATTCTGTTCCCGCGGCTACAATATTATGAAAGGATATTACAAAATGCCGGACGCCACTGCGGCGACTGTTGATGCAGACGGCTGGCTGCATTCCGGGGATCTGGCACGCAGAAATCCTGATGGTACTTTCCTGATTACCGGCCGTCTGAAGGATATGATCATCCGCGGAGGTGAAAACATCTATCCTAAGGAAATCGAAGAGTTTATTTATACCCATCCGGATGTGGAGGATGTTCAGGTGATTGGTGTTCCGGACGCGAAATATGGTGAAGCAGTCATGGCTTGTATCATCAAAAAAGAAGGTTCCTCACTGACATCCGAGGAAATGTCTGAATACATCAAGAGTCATATGGCACGGCACAAGGTCCCTCAATATATCGAATTTACAGACCATTTCCCGCTGAACGCTGCAGGCAAAGTGCTGAAGTACAAGATGCGTGAGGAAGCTGCACAGCGTCTTGGCCTGGTTGGAGCCGCAGGCATTGATACAGCGGGCAATCCGGGCCGGTAACGACAGCATCCCCGGAAAAAACCGCCGGAATCATTGATCCACAGCAGACAATGATTCCGGCGTTTCCTTTTGTACGGTTGCCGTAGCTTGTTATCCCGCATCTGATATGAAATCCTGTTGTTTCAGGAAATGAATCCATATTTCACGCCAAAAGAAGAAGCAAGTCAATCAACCGTCGTTTTTCCTGTATATACCCTGAAATTATTACGATGGTTTCGTTCAGAACGCTGACAGCAGATGCTTCATCCCGGATGGATCCAGAAGAACTTTTGCACATCCCAGGACTACACAGTCCCTCGCATCCTGGGCCACTCTGCACGGAATACGGATTGCCGTCGCGATGGATTCGCTCAGTCCGTACAGGAGAGCTGCTCCGCCGGTCAGCGTAACACCGCCTTCAAGGATGTCGGATGCAAGCTGAGGCGGTGTCCGTTCTATAACAGCCTGAACACTTTCAATCAAATCATTCACATTATCAATCAGTGATTCATAGATTTCATCCGAATCAATGGAAATCGTTTTCGGAAGACCCGAAATCAGGTTCCGGCCGGTAATATCCATTGTTACCTTGGGATTCCTTCGCATTGCACCGCCAAGGGTTATTTTGACCTGTTCCGCAGTTCTTTCACCGATCAGCATATTATATTTCTTTCGCAAATACCGGATGATGGCATCGTCAAAATGATCCCCGCCAACCTGAACGGAGCTCAGCACGGAAACAATTCCGTTGCTGAGCACTGCGAGGTCTGTTCCGCCGGCGCTGATATCAGCCACCATGCTGCCGTAGGAACCGAGAAAATTGAGCTGAGCCCCGAGTGCTGCGGCGATGGTTCTGTCCAGAATCTGCGTACGACGCAGGCCGGCATCAAACATGGAAGTAATCAACGCTTTTTTTTCGATTTCCTTGACCCCGCTTGGAACGGACATGATCGCCCTCGGACGGGAGAAAAACTTTTTACCGATCACGTTCGAAATATAATACCGCAGCATGGAAGATGTCAGGTCAAAGTCAAGTATCTCTCCCTGTGCAAGCGGACGTATGATGCTGATATTTGCAGGTGTCCGCCCGATCATCCTGTAGGCTTCCATGCCGAATGCCACGATCTGGTTGCTCTCCCGCTCGACTGCAATGATCGAGGGCTCACGGAAAACGACGCCATGTCCCTTCATATAAATCACGACATTCGATGTGCCAAGATCAATTCCGATATCGCCGCTCTGTGCCATAATGCAACCCCTTACAAGCCAATACATGATTTAACGGATGATATCTTATCATCATACTCCGGAAAAAACAACTGACCTTGTCCTCCATTCCGGCACGAAACTTGACAATACGAATGGATTATTCGATAATAAATTGGGCTGTTATGGAATGAGCAAAGGAGGCGGCGGGTAAACGTGATCCGTATTCTTTCTGTTTCACCGTCCTCCCCTGCTGAAAAGGCCGGAATCCGTCCGGGGGAAAGTATTGTTTCCATTAATGGTGAACAGGTGATTGATGAGATCGATTTTCAGGCTTTGATCGCATATCCGCACCTGGAAATGGAAATTTCGGACCGGGATGGAATTGTCCGTCCTGTCACGGTCGCAAAATCCCGCTGGGAATCGCTTGGCGTTGTCCTGGACGAATCGGTGATCATGAAACCACGCAGGTGCCTCAACCACTGCATTTTCTGTTTCATTGATCAGATGCCAAAGGGAATGAGAAGATCCCTCTATGTTCGGGATGATGACTGGCGGCTCAGCCTTATGATGGGCAATTATGTAACCCTCACGAATGTTGATGACACCGAATTCGCGCGGATTCTTCGCAGAAAAGCTTCCCCGCTTTATATTTCGGTGCATGCGACAAATCCGGAAATTCGTTGTCGCATGCTGCGCAATCCGAATGCGGGAAACATTCTTGAACGGCTCCGGGCAATGAAAGAACATGGACTCCAGTTTCATGCGCAGATTGTTCTCTGCCCCGGTTACAACGATGGAGAAGTATTGAAGAGAACGCTTGATGATCTTGCTTCACTATGGCCATCGGCTCTTTCAGTAGCCATCGTCCCGATCGGTGTCACCAAATTCAGGGATAAACTGACTCAAATCCCTTGCGTGGATCATAAAGCTGCGGAGCTGCTTACCGAAGAGTTGCATTCTTTTCAGGAACGCTGCCTGAAAGATTTCGGCACACGTTTTGCATTTCTGTCAGATGAGTTTTACTGCATTGCCGGCATGGATATGCCGGAAGAGGAAATTTACGAGGATTATCCGCAAATAGAAAACGGAGTCGGAATGATCCGCCAGTTTGAAGAGGAATGTGAGCAGGCCTTCCGGGAGCTGTCAGGTAAAGTTCTTCCGCAGCCGGAGCATATTGTCCGTCTGGCGATACCGACAGGGGTCTCCGTGGCACCGCATATTGAAAAGTTATGTGAGCTCTATGCGCCAGGCTGGGCCAGGACAGAAGTTATACCGGTTATTAATCGTTTCTTCGGTGAGACAATAACTGTTACCGGACTGATTGTCGGAAGGGATCTCTTACAGGCTCTTGAAGGGAAAAAGTATGATATGGTCCTGATTTCAGGATCCATGCTGAGAGAAAATACTGAGTGCTTCCTGGATGACATGACGCTGGATGAAGTCCGTGCGAAGGCAGGAAAACCGATCCGTGTTGTTGAAAACAGCGGAGATGCGTTTATACGGGCATTATATCAGCTGGAGGATGACTATGAATAAACCGATTGTTGCAATTGTGGGAAGGCCAAATGTAGGCAAATCGACATTTTTCAATAAAATCGCAGGGAGAAGGATCAGCATCGTGGAAGATATTCCCGGGGTGACCCGTGACCGTATCCATGCTGATGCCGAATGGCTTGGCCATTCGTTTACACTGGTGGACACGGGAGGTATTGATCCGCACAGCGAAGACGCACTCCTTTCTCAGATGCGGGCCCAGGCCCAGACGGCTATGGATCTGGCTGATGTAATATGCTTTTTTACTGACGCCCGGGAAGGCCTGACGGATGATGACCGTGATGTGGCAAACCTGCTTCGAAGGACCGGAAAACCTGTTTTGCTGGTTGTCAATAAAGTGGATTACCTCGGCCTTAATGATTCCATGTATGAGTTTTATGAACTTGGCCTCGGTGATCCCATCGGTATAAGCAGTGTAAATATGCTTGGGTTCGGCGATCTTCTTGATCAGATCGTAAGCCATTTTCCGCCCGAAGAACCTTCCTCGTCAAATCAGGAAAACACTGTAATCCAGGTTGCCATAGTCGGACGCCCGAATGTTGGAAAAAGCTCTCTGACAAACAGGCTTCTCGGACAGGAACGGACAATGGTTTCAGATATACCCGGTACAACACGCGATGCAATTGATACACTCTTCACTGCGGAAGACGGAACTGTCTTCAACATTATTGATACAGCCGGTATGCGGCGAAAGAGTTCCATTCAGGATGAAAGCCTGGAACGATACAGTGTAATCCGCTCTGTCGCCGCCATACGCAGATGTGATGTCGCGCTGTTGCTTATTGACGCTAACGATGGGGTAACCGAACAGGATACCAAAATCGCCGGTCTGATCCATGAGGAAGGAAAAGCGGTTGTTGTCATTGTAAACAAATGGGATTCGCTGGAAAAGGAAACCGGCACGCTTGAAAAATACAAAAAAGAAGTTATTGATAAGCTCAAGTTTATGGATTATGCTCCTGTGCTTTTTATTTCAGCAAAAACAGGTCAGCGTGTCCAGTCCGTTTTCGGCAAGGTTAAAGAGGTTTATGAAACGGCATGCCGCCGGATTACCACCGGTGTACTGAACGATGTGATCAATGACGCGACGGATCACCTCCAGCCACCCCTGCAGGGAACACGACGTCTTAAGATTTATTATGGTACTCAGACAGGAATTCAGCCTCCTTCATTTGTCCTTTTTGTAAACGATGAAACCCTTATGTCGTTCTCCTATGAACGGTATCTTGAAAACTGGTTCAGAAAAACATTCCCCCTCGAAGGAACGCCGATCCGGTTTATCCTGCGGGAGCGGAAGAAGGAGGAATGATCAATTTGTCATTTACTGTAAAACTGATCTTTTCATGTATAATCGCTTATCTTCTTGGTTCGCTTTCCGGCGGAATTATTACTTCAAAACTCGGCCATGGGCCTGATCTGCATACTGTCGGAAGCAAAAGTACAGGCGCAAGCAATGTGCAGCGTACCATGGGCTGGAAATACGGAATCATCACTTTTTTCTTTGATGCGGTCAAGGGAATCACCGCCTGCGCGATTGGGGAACTGGTCTGCGGATCCCATTATGCCGCCATGCTTTCCGGTCTTTTCTGTGTGGTCGGACATAACTGGCCGGTATTTTTCAGTTTCCGTGGCGGAAAAGGCGTTGCAACCACAGGCGGCGTCCTGCTTTACTGTTTTCCGGTCCCGGCACTCATCTGTATAGCCATGACCGTTCTGGTCATCTGGATCTGGCGTTATATTTCAGTCGGAAGTATGCTTCTTGTTATATCCTTTACAGTTCTTTCATGCTTTCAATTTTTCATCCCCGGCACAAATGCATGTGTCATTATCTGGGCTTCCATCCTGATGGTGATGTGTGTACTGCGTCACCATGCGAATATCAGCCGTCTTCTTCGCGGCACGGAAAACAAACTGGGCCATAAAGTAAAATAACCTGGAGGATTCCATGTCCACCGAAATGAATCAGATCCGCAATTTCTGCATCGTCGCCCATATTGACCACGGAAAGAGTACGCTGGCCGACCGTATTCTCGAAAAGACCGGTGTTTTTGAGCACCGTGAAATGGTTGAACAGATCCTGGACAGTATGGAGCTTGAACGTGAGCGGGGCATCACGATCAAAAGCAAGGCTGTCCATATGAATTACCGTGCAAAAGATGGAAAGAATTATATTCTGAATCTAATTGATACTCCCGGTCATGTGGATTTTACATATGAAGTCAGCCGTGCCCTGGCTGCCTGTGAAGGCGCGCTTCTTGTCGTGGATGCCACACAGGGTATCGAGGCGCAGACCCTTGCTAATGTCTATATGGCACTGGATCATGATCTGGAAATCATTCCCGTAATCAACAAGATTGACCTTCCTTCTGCACAACCTGATGCTGTCCGTCGTGAAATCGAAGATGTCATTGGCCTGGATGCAAGTTATGCACCTCTTGTCTCAGCAAAAACCGGTGAAAATGTGGATGATGTTCTGGAAGCAATCGTTCAGCACATTCCGTCCCCTTCAGGCAACGCTGAGCAACCACTTCAGGCACTGATTTTTGATGCATACTATGATAACTATCGCGGAGCTATCTGCTTTATCCGTATTAAGCAAGGCGTACTCCGTACCGGAATGAGAATGCGTCTGATGGCAACCGGAAGTGAATTTGATGTGGTCGAGGTCGGTCATCTTTCGCCCGGTTATATTCCATGCTCTGAACTTTCAGCCGGAGACGTCGGATATGTATCTGCTTCGATCAAGGATATCAGTGATACCCGTGTCGGTGATACAATCACTGATGCATTGAATCCTGCAAAAGAACCGCTTCCCGGCTATCGGGAAGTAACACCGATGGTTTATTGCGGAATCTATCCGGCAGATGGCGCAGATTATCCTGCTCTCAAAGACGCCCTTGAAAAGCTGCGGATGAATGACGCCTCGCTTGCGTTTGAACCTGAAACATCTGTAGCACTCGGTTTCGGATTCCGATGTGGTTTCCTGGGCCTTCTCCATATGGATATCCTTACGACGAGACTCGAACGCGAATTCGACCTGAACCTTGTCACTACAGCGCCAAGCGTTATCTCCAAAGTAATCAAAAACAACGGACAGGTCGTCATGATCGACAATCCGACCAATCTTCCGCCGGCCGGGGAAATCGACTATATGGAAGAACCCTTTGTACATGCCACGATTTATACTCCCCAGGATTCGGTCGGCACGCTGATGGAGCTTTGCCAGGATAAACGCGGGATATTTATCGATATGCAGTATGAAGGGAGCCGCGTCAAACTGAATTATGAACTTCCGCTGAATGAGATTATTTTCGACTTCTTTGACCAGGTCAAGAGCCGAAGCCGCGGGTATGCTTCCTTTGATTATGAATTGAAAGATTACCGTGAAAGCGATCTTGTAAAACTCGACATTCTGCTCAACGGTGACCTTTGTGACGCTTTTTCAATCATAGTCCATCGGGACAAAGCATATGCCCGCGGACGCGGTATTGCCGAAAAACTGAAGGATGTCATTCCGCGGCAGATGTTCGAGATTCCGATACAGGCTGCAATCGGAGGAAAGGTCATCGCCCGTGAAACGGTTAAGGCAGTGCGGAAAGATGTTCTTGCAAAATGCTATGGTGGCGATATTACACGCAAGAAGAAGCTTCTCGAAAAGCAGAAGGAAGGCAAGAAACGCATGCGTCAGTTTGGCACGGTACAGGTTCCAAGCGAAGCGTTCCTGGCTGTCCTGAAAATCGACTGATGAACGGCGAATTCATTTCCCGGACCACCGCCTGCTTTACAGGTCACCGGGTGATCAGGCAGTCAGTCATTCCGCAGGTTCGGGCGCGTCTGGCATATGAAATTGCCCTTGCATATGATGAAGGGTACAGGACATTCATCTGCGGAGGTGCCCGAGGATTCGATACGCTTGCGGCACAGGAAGTCCTGCGCCTTCGTGAAAGCAGAAAGGATATCCGAATTGTTCTTGTAATTCCCTGTGCGGATCAGGCGTCCCGGTGGCCGCCGGCAGACCGTGAAACCTGGCAGCGCATCCGGGAATTGTCTGATGAAGTACATATTCTTTCAGATCATTATTATGCAGGCTGTATGCAGGTCAGGAACCGATATATGGCGGATCGTTCTTCCCTTTGCCTGTGCTGGCTGACCCGCTTTGAAGGAGGAACCTGGTCCACCGTTAGATATGCTCTGTACTGCGGACTGACCGTGAAGAATCTTGCGATGCCGGAACAGCCGGTGCCGGTGATGAAGGAGAATCCATGGAATTATATATCCATATCCCGTTCTGCTTGCGAAAATGCGAATACTGCTCGTTTGTCTCTTTCCCTGCCGGGCCGGAAACGAAAAGCAAGTATATCAGTTATATCATCCGGGAAGCGGAAATAAGGCAAAAAGAAATCAATGAACCGCTGGATACGATTTATATCGGAGGAGGAACACCTTCCCTTTTATCGCCGGAGAATTTCACGGAACTTGCGGGAGCACTGCGTGCCCTTTTCCCTTTTTCTGAAAACAGTGAATTCACCGTCGAGGCAAATCCCGGTACTCTGAATGAACAATTCCTGAATGCGGCTGTCGCTGCCGGTGTGAACCGCATATCATTGGGAATGCAGGCATACCAATCGACAATTCTCTCTTTTCTCGGCAGGATCCATGATTTCAATGATGTAAAGCATTCGGTCCGTCTTGTACGGGCGTCCGGAATAACAAACCTGAATATTGATCTGATCTTTGGCATACCCGGCCAGGCCATGGCAGACTGGAATGAAACACTGGATGCGGCTCTCTCGCTTTCACCTGAACACATCAGCACGTATGGCCTTATTCCGGAGGAGGGCACCCCTCTTTTCCGGAAACTGGAAAGGAAGGAAATCGGGCTTCCAGATACGGATCTGGAAAGAGAGATGTATGATCTTTCAATCAGAAAACTGCGGGAGGCCGGTTTTGAACAGTATGAAATCTCCAATTTTGCGAAATCAGGCTTTGAATGCAGGCATAATATAGGCTACTGGGACCAGGTTCCGTATATCGGTCTCGGTCTTTCAGCAGCATCCATGCTGATTCTGAATCATACTCATAAAGGATTGACCTGCCTGAGAAAAATGAATCCGTCGGATCCGGATGTGTACAGGGACATGGTTCTCTCAGGTAATTTTTCCCTTGTATCAGAAGAAATGATTTCCCCTGCTGAATCCAGGTTTGAGACCATGATGCTTTCCCTGAGAATGAATCGCGGTATCGCTGAAGAACGTTTTTTTGAATTGCACGGTGTAACAGCGGAGTCCGTTTATGGGGAAAAGCTCAATGCCTTATGCAGGACCGGGTTCATGAAACATGAAAACGGCGCATGGTCTCTCACGCGCCGCGGAATGGATATTCAGAACAGTATTCTGGTTGAATTCATGGACGAACCGGAATAATGATTCCGGTTCGTTCGAAATGGTCAATTAAGTGCCACAATATGTCCGCTCTCTTCAAAATAGGATGAAACATATCGGTTCAGCATCTCCAGCGTGTTTTTTTCAGCAGGATTGCCGTTAAGCTTTTTAACCGCAGCTGATACTTCTTCCAGCAGGCGTGAATCTCCGTCAAACAGGAATGCGGTACTTCCGTCACCGCTTTGCCTGGTTCCTATCAGATCTCCCGGCCCCCGCAATTCAAGGTCTTTCTGACTGATCAAAAATCCATCGTTTGTCATGCAAAGAATATCCAGCTTTTCAGAATGTTCGGACAACAGGAAACACCAGCTCTCTTCGCTTCCGCGGCCGACACGGCCCCGCAGCTGATGCAGCTGGCTTAG
>JAEEGL010378512.1_pt1 | contig 10133 bp, 12 predicted proteins | sample 9134231 | NCBI WGS metagenome assembly JAEEGL01 (sample SAMN16246548, study PRJNA631951) | gut metagenome | biome: gut microbiome; feature: rumen; material: fiber-attached | host: Bos | place: Iran: Karaj | collected 2018-10
AAGGCGAGAGCACCGGGGCGACCACCGGCGAGAACACGTCCCGGACCCCCGAGCCCGCAGAGGGCGCCCTCGCGCCGCAGGCGCCCGTTGCCCTCGAGGACTGCATCAAGACCGACGAGAGCGGTCACATGACCGAAGAGAGCCTGATGCGGCTGACGAGGGCGAACATGGAGGCGCTGGCCTCCGATCTGGGGATCGACGCCTCCAAGTGCCGGAACAAGTCCGAGATCGCCGCCTTGCTGACGCAGGTGGTGATGGACGCCGGCCAGGAGGACGCGCCCCAGCTCGGGGCGGCGCTGCCCCAGTGAGCGCCTTCAAGGACATGGTGGCCGCCGACATCCACGGCGTCTTCCTGAACAATCAGGAGTTCGCCGAGGATCGGACGGTGAAGTATGACGGGAACGTCTTCCCGGACATCCCCGTGGTGCTCAGCGGCATCAAGCAGTCGGAGCGGAAGCAGCTGGTCTTCGATCACACCCAGGGCCTCTACCTGGTGACGGACATCATGCACTGCGCTCTCTCCGATCTGGGCGGCCACATGCCCGAGAAGGGTCGCATCATCAGCATCAGCGAGCCGGACGTCCCCGGCTTTTTCCGGGACTACCTTGTGGCCTCTGTGCAGAACACCGTCGGCATGCTTCGGATCGAGCTGGAGGTGACCGATGAATGAAGGTCTCCATTGAACAGGTCGGCAAGCAATCGCTGGAGCGGGCGGAGCTCCTGCTGGCCGGGTTTCCCGGCGCAGTGGACAAGGCTCTCCGCTCCGCGATCAGCCGCACGGCCCAGCGCGTCAGATCCCAAAGCTCGAAGCGGATCCGGGAACGCTATGCAATCTCGGCGGCCAACCTCCGCATGGAGGAAAACGCGAGGATCAGCTATTCCTACAGTCCCGGGGAGGGCATGGAGGCCGCGATCCTCTTCAAGGGCCGGAAGATCCCGCTGCACCGCTACGACGGCGCCTCACCAGCCGGCCCGACCTATGACCCCGGCTCCAAGGTGCCGGTCCATACGTCGAGCGGCTGGATCATGGCAAGCCCCGGCGTGCAGGCCAGCGGCCACCAGCTCCGCAGCACGTCGCCGAAGAAGTGCGAGTACGCCGTCGTGGCCCGGTTCCGCTCCGGGCACACGGGCATCTTCGAGCGGACGGGCGGCGTGACCGCCACCGGGCGGGACGAGATCCGGGAGCTCATGGGCTCCTCGATCCCCCAGATGCTCGGCAGCGACGAAGTGACCGACGCCCTTTCCAACGACGCCGGTCTGGAATTCGACAAGCGGATGACCCAGTAGGTCGACGCGATCCTGAACGGCTGGAGGTGAGCCGATGACAAGAGCCGATCTTCTGCGCTGCCTGTGCGACTTTCTGGAGAAGGCCACCAAGGATCTGATCATGCCCGTCGCCCTGCAAAAGCAGGACGTCGTGGACGGTCAGCCCGTCCAGAAGTACAGCGCGGCGAAAATCTATCCCATGCGGCTGCCGAACGGCTCCGATCTGACGAAGATCACGCCCTACATCCTGGTGCGCGTGATCCACGGAGACGATACGCAGAAAAGCGGCGAGGACGTCGAGTCCACCGCCGTGGTCCGCATGACCTTCACGGTCTACAACAAGGACGAGCCCGAGGGGGAGCTGATGCTCCTGAACCTCATGGAGCGCGTCCGGATCGCTCTGCTGAAGGCGGTCGTCATCGGCGACCTGTTCACCCTGGATCTGTCCGACGGCCTCTCCTGCGACGTGTACGACGGCATCAAGGCCCCGTACTACGCCGGGGAGATGGTCTCCACCTGGTAGCTCCCGCCCATTGTAAGAGAGGATGTCCTGAAATGGCTGTAAAGAAACCGATCAAGCCCGTGGAAAAGGGCGTGCAGGAGACGCCGATCTGCGTCTACCTGGGCCCCTCCCTCCGCGGCATCATTCAGAAGGGGCAGATCTTCTCCGGCACGAAGGAGGAGGTGCTGGCCTCCCTGGTTCCCGCCGCCGCCGACTACCCCGGCATTGCCGGGCTGCTCGTCACGGGCGAGGAGCTCCCCGAGGCCCGCATCCAGGTCCGCACCGCCGGAACGCTGCTCTACACCCGCTATCACAAACTGGCCAAAGGCCAGAACTAAGGAGGTAACATTATGCCTTACAAGCATGGCGTATACGCCAACGAGACGGCCACCGCCGTTTCGACCCCGACCCCCTCCGAGAGCGGCGTCGCCTTCGCCATCGGCGCGGCTCCGGTGCAGGCCGCCGCTTCTCCCGCCGGCGTCGGCATTCCCACCCTGGTCACGAGCTGGGAGGAATTCGTGGAGAAGTTCGGCTACTCCGACGACTGGGCCAAGTACCCCCTGTGCGAGGTCGCCTTCTCGCACTTCAAGCTCTTCGGTGTCCAGCCCGTCGTGATCTGCAACCTGCTCAACCCCGCCAGCCACAAGAGCGCCGTGGCCGCCGCTGACAAGGACGTGGCCGCCCACCAGATCAAGCTCCCCATCGAGGCGATCAACGACACCGGCCTGGTCGTGAAGGCCGCCGGCGGCGAGGGCAACGCCTACGTCAAGGGCACCGACTACGACGTCTTCTACGACGGCGAGAACCTGGTGATCGAGCTGATCTCCACCGGCAGCGTCTACAGCGCCACCGCCCTGAGCGTGGCCTACAACGCGGTCACCGCCGCCAGCGTCGACGCCAGCGCCGTCGTGACCGGCCTGGAGAAGATCGAGCTGTGCGCCACCTCCCTGGGCATGGTGCCCGACATCATCCTGGCCCCCGGCTACTCCACCAGCGCCACCGTCGCCGCCGCCATGGCCACCAAGGCCGAGAGCATCAACGGCATGTTCAAGGCGATCGCCCTGATCGACATGGACTGCTCCAGCGTGACCTCCTACTCCGCGGCCATCTCCGCGAAGAACGGCGCGGCCCACACCGAGGCCGAGGTCCTGTGCTGGCCCATGGTCGCCCTGGGCGAGAAGAAGTTCCACCTGTCCACCCAGCTCGCGGGCCTCATGGCCCAGGTCGACGCCGGCAACGATGACTGCCCTGTGGAGTCCCCCTCCAACAAGGCCCTGCGCTGCGACAGCATGATCCTGGCCAACGGCACCGAGGTCGTGCTGACCCACGCCCAGGCCGTGAGCCTGAACGCCGCGGGCATCGTGACCGTGCTGAACTTCCTGGGCGGCTTCGTCGCCTGGGGCAACTTCACCGCGGCCTACCCCGGCTCCAAGGATCCGAAGGACGCCGAGATCTCCGTCAAGCGGATGTTCGGCTGGGCCAACAACACCGCCATCCGCACCTGCTGGAGCAAGCTGGACAAGCCCATGAACCGTCGGCTGGTCGATTCCATCGTGGACGATCTCAACGCCTGGCTCAACGGCCTTTCCGGCGCCGGCTACCTGCTGGGCGGCCGCATCGAGTACCAGGAGGACGAGAACGCCCTCCAGGATCTCATGCAGGGCATCGTCCGCTTCCACATGTTCCTCACGCCTCCCTCCGCTCTCCAGGAGATCGAGTTCGTGATGGAATACGACGCGGACTACGTCACCGCCGCATTCAGCGCATAATGAGGTATGAGCAATGGCAAGAAAGCAGACTAAGGGCGCGATCGACCAGGCGACCGTCAACTTCTCGGTCTTCGAGAATCTGAAGGAGTACCTGGGTATCGCCTCCGTCACCCTTCCCAGCATCAACTGGCTGAACCAGCAGATGTCCGGCTCCGGCATCGGCGGCAACATCGAGGCCGTCCTTGTCGGCATGGTCGACGCCATGACGATGACCATGAACTTCCGGCAGTTCAACGACCAGGCGCTCTCCCTGTCCGCCCCGAAGCTCCACAACATCACCCTCCGCGTGGCCCAGCAGCAGGAGAGCCCCATCAAGGGCGCCGTGCAGATCCAGGGCGTCAAGCACACGCTTCGCGTGATGCCGAAGAGCCTTTCCGGCGGCAATATTGCGCCGGCGAGCACCGCAGATCCGAGCGGTGAGTACGCCGTCCGGTACTGGAAGGCCGTCGTCGACAACAAGGTGTGGATCGAGATTGACCCGATCAATTTCATCTGCATCATTGACGGCGTCGACTACCTGGCCGAGGTCCGCAAGGCCCTGGGCAAGTAAGCCAGCAAGAACACGAAGACACACCCGGGGCGGGTCTTCCGCTCCGGGTGTCATGCTATCTGACTGAAAGGAGCTAACTACCATGGCAAAGGAAAAGGAAATCATCAACGCCGAGGATGTGGTCGGCAGCGAGGCCGCCATCATGGAGGAGTCCACCGACAGCGGCGTCTACACGCATCAGTTCTCCAAGCCCTTCGACTACGAAGGCCGGACCATCACGGAGCTGTCCTTCGATTTCGACAGCCTGACCGGCAGGGACTCCCTGGCCGTGGAGGCTGAGCTCCGCGCTTCCGGGCTGCCTGTCGTGCTCAAGAGCTTCGACGGCGGCTACCTGGTGAGGATGTGCGCCAGGGCCTGCACCGACGAAAACATCAGCCATGACGTCTTCGACGTGATGCCGGTCAAGGACTACAACAAGATCACCGGCGTTTCCCGGCGTTTTTTCTAAGGCTCGGCGTCCAGATTGACGACGGCGGCGCATGGGTGCGCCGGACCTGCATGGTCCTGGCGAAGAACACCTACACGCCGCTTCCGTTCTGGCTGGACGTCCCTTTTGTCCAGCTCTCTGACTGGATCGGGACGAATAACGAGCTCATAGAGGAAAGCAAGAAACAGTGACAGGAGGTGCTACATGGCAAGCCAGAGACAATACGAGATGCTGTTCCAGCTCAACGCCAAGCTGGGGAGCCAATACAGCAGCACCTTGAAGGCCGCGCAGTCCGAGCTCCTGAAATTCAACCAGGAGTACCGGAATCTGTCTGCGACGGCCAACGACATTTCCGCATACCAGCGCCAGCAGACCGCGGTGGAGAACACCAAGGACAAGCTGGCGCTGCTCCAGCAGCAGTATGACAACATCCAGAAGGAGATGCAGGAGACCGGCACCTACTCCTCCGATCTGGAGAACAAGCTGCTGGCCAAGAAGGCCCAGATCGACAAGACCACCAAGGCCTACAATGACCAGATCGCCAAGCTGGACGAGTACAAGCGCCGTCTGCAGGAGGCCGGTGTCGATACCACTGAGCTGGACAAGGAGAGCGAGCGGCTGAAGAACGAGCTGAAGCAGCTCCAGGCCAGCTTCGACGGCGCCGGCGACGAGGCCAAGGAATTCGGAGACAAGGGCGCCCAATCCGTTGACGCCATTGCGACGATGCTGGCCGCTGCCGGCATCACGAAGATGCTGAAGGAGATCTACAATGCTTTCTCCGAATGCGTAACAGTGGCAGCGGACTTTGAATCCCAAATGTCAACCGTCGAGGCGATCTCCGGAGCAGACGCCGAGGAAATCCTGGCGCTTGCAGATCGGGCGAAGGAGCTCGGCGCGGCCACCGCCTTCACGGCCCAGCAGGTCGGCGAGGGCATGGAATACATGGCCATGGCCGGATGGAAGACCGAGGACATGCTGGCTGGCATGGATTCCGTGCTTGCCCTGGCCGCGGCCTCCGGAGAGGACCTGGGTACCGTCTCCGACATTGTGACCGACGCGCTGACGGCCTTCGGGCTGAAAGCCTCGGACACCGGGCGCTTCGCGGATATTCTGGCGCAGACGGCAGCCAACGCCAACACCAACGTCGGCATGATGGGCGAGACCTTCAAGTATGCCGCACCCGTCGCCGGCGCCCTGGGTTACTCCGTGGAGGACGTGGCCGTTGCCATCGGCCTCATGGCCAACAGCGGTATCAAGGCCTCCCAGGCCGGCACGACTTTGAAGAACATCTTCAACGGCATCCTGGGCGGCGTGGATCTGACCGCTGCCGCCTTCGGGGATCTGAACGTGGAGTTCGTCAATTCTGACGGCTCAATGCAGGATCTCTCCTCCTCGATGGATACCCTGCGGTACTACTTCGACCAGATGACCGAGGCCGAGAAGGTCCACAACGCCATCAACATTGCGGGCCAGCGCGGCTATGCCGGCCTGCTGGCGATCCTGAACTCCACCACCGAGGACTACAACAAGCTGACCACGGCCGTGAACAACAGCGCCGGCGCCGCCCAGAAGATGGCCGACATCAAGCTGGACAACATGAACGGTCAGCTGACGATCGCTAAGTCTGCCTGGGAGGGCCTGGAAATCGCTGTGGGCGAACAGTTCACCCCGACGCTGACCAAAGTCTACAAGGTGGCCGCTGATGTGATTGGCAAGGTAACGGAATTCATCAAGGCCCACCCTGGAGTTGTCAAAGCAATCACTGCTGTTGCGATAGGCCTCGGAGTCTTTGTCGCCGCGGTCCTTGCAGCGAAGATCGCAATGGCAGCCTTCAATGCGGTGGCCGCCATGAACCCCTTTGTCCTGATCGCCGCGGCAGTTACCGCCGCCGTCGCCGCACTGGTGATCTGGGCCGCGACTGCGGAAGATGCATACGACGCAACGCAAAACCTCTCTGGTGCGAGCCAGAAACAGTACGACGAGTTGGAACGGCTCAAGCAGGAATACGAGGAGGTATGCGCGGCCGAGGGCGACACTTCGGCAAACGCAATCTTACTCAAGCGCCAGATCGACGAAGCCACGACTGCCTTTGAGGAAAACAGAGAGTCGATGGCCGAGTGGATGGAGCGGGTCGATAAATCCGTCGAGGAAAGCAATAAGATCATCCAGGACTACAGAACCGAATCGGAGAATATCGGGAAGGACCAGTCAAGCCTTGATTCTCTGATTGCACGGCTGTATGAGCTCGGTCAGAAATCCAACTACTCCTCCGGTGAGTTGGAAACCCTTAATGCGCTGATCGACGAGATCAACAAGCGCCTGCCCGATGCCAACATCAGCTTCGACGTGTCTTCCGGTTCGCTGAACATGACGGAAGAAGACCTCCGCTCCATGGCCGAGGCCGCAGCGGAAGCACAGCAGCGCGCCGCCGACCTCAATGCGTACCTTGCTCTTGTGGCAAAGGAAGGCGAGGATCAGGCAACGGTTGAGTCCTCCCGTGCGAGCGTCGAAGAACAGCAGAAGCGGGTCACCGAAGCATGGGCGGCCTATCAGGCGTCAAGAAGGGAGTTCGATTCCTACCAGGGCAAGCAGGTCATGTACGACCCGGAGCTCTACAAAGCATGGTCCGCAGAAAACGAACTTCTCACTACAGCGCAAGGCGAGCTGGACAAGGCTACCGAGGCCCTTGAAAACAACCGAAACGAGCAGGCAAGGCTCATGGAGGTCCTTGGAAGTACGAATGCCGAGCTGGAGCAGGAGGCCGAAAAGGTCAATCTCATGCCGGAGCTCCTGGGCGCTTACAAGGACCAAATCGACGCTCTGACTGAGGCATACACCCTGGCCTACACCGCCGCCTATGACTCCATCACCGGGCAGTACAAGCTCTGGGACGATGTTGCCGAAGTCAGCGCCAAGAGCGTCGAGGACGTCACGACCTCCCTACAGAACCAGAAGAAATACTGGGAGGATTACAACACCAACATCCAAACGCTGCTGGGCTTCTCCGGGCAGATCGAAGGTCTGTCCGAGATGGTGGCCGAGTTCGGCGACGGCAGCGCGGACAGCGTGAACATGGTCGCCGGCATGGCCGAGGCCGCAAAGTCCGGTGATCCGACGAAAATCCAGGCCATGGTCACCGCATGGCAGGAGAACAAGGCGGCGCAGGACGAGGCAGCCCAAAGCCTGGGCGACCTGGTGAGCGGCTACTCTGACGGCATGGCCGAGATCAAGGACCAGATCACCGCCGACGTGGAAGCTATGGATATGTCCACGCAGTCCTACACTGCGGCACAGGCCACGATCCAGGCCTTCATCGACGGTGCCAGCGATATGCTGCCCTATGTGCGGTCTGCATATCAAAACATTGCAAACGCAGCGTCCTCGGCTCTGTCGAATACGCATTTCACGCAGAATAAGCCCAGAGGCTACTCGGCAGCCCCCTATGCCTCCGGCACCGACAACGCCACACCGGGCTGGCACCTGGTCGGCGAGAACGGCCCGGAGGTCCGCTGGTTCAACGGCGGCGAATCCGTGTGGGACGCCAGCCAGACCCGCGACTTCCTCCAGGCTATGCGGCATGATCCCCTGGAGGCGGTGCAGGCCCCCTCCGGCGGCGCGTCTATCCAGGTGAGCTTCGCCCCGCAGTACAACCTCTCCGGAGCCTCCGATTCCGCAGAGATCCGGGCCATGCTCGCGGAGCACGACGAGGAGATGAAGCGGCAGATCCGGGATATGCTGGCCGAGGAGGCCGAGGACATGGTAAGGAGGCGCATGTGATGAAGACCTACACCACGAAGCAGGGCGACATGTGGGACGGCATTGCCTACACCGAGCTGGGCAGCACCGATCACACCGGGACGCTCATGCAGTGCAACCTCCGGCACGTCCACTATTACACCTTCCCGGCGGGCATCGTCCTGAACATTCCCGACATCGGCGAGGATGAATCCGACGTTCTCCCGCCCTGGAAGAAGGTGGCCGGATGAGTGACGTCAATCTTGCCCGCCGGGCTGAGATCCAGGTCAACTTCGCCGGCGTGGACATCACCAAGGACATCAGGCCCTACATCAAGAGCATCGAGTACACCGACAATGAGGAGGACGAGGCCGACGATCTGCAAATCAAGCTCCAGGACCGGGACGCCCAATGGCTGAAAAAGTGGCTGAACGACATCGTTCAGAAGGCCGCATCCACCACCGCGGTCACCAGCTCCGGGAGCTCCGGCGGTACATCGACCTATCGCGTCACCCCAGCAATCGGGCTCAACGTCCGCACCGGCCCAGGCACCGGCTACCGAAAACTGGGCGCTCTGGTCTGCGGCACGAAGATCCAGGTGTATTCGATCTCCAACGGCTGGGCGCAGATCCGCTACAGCGGCCAGACCGCCTACGTCAGCGCCAGCTATATCGCGTATGTCAGCGGAGCTTCCGGGTCTTCCTCCGGGAGCTCCGCTTCTTCCGGCATTTCTGGCATGAAGATCTCCGCAGTCATCGTCCAGCGCAACTGGCACGGCGACGGGAAGGACAACGTGCTTTCCTGCGGGGAGTTCGAGCTGGACAGTCTGAACTGCGGCGTGGGACCTTCCGAGGTCTCCATCAAGGGCACGTCGATCCCATACGAATCGACGATCCGGCAGCAGAAGAAGACGAAGGGCTGGGAGGCCTACTACCTTTCCGGCATTGCAAGGGAGATCGCGGACAAGGGCGGGATGGGCCTGCTGTATCTGTCCTCGATCAATCCCTATTACGCCCGGCGGGAGCAGTACCAAACGCCGGACATCACCTTCCTGAAGAACCTCTGCCACGATGCCGGGGTCAGCATGAAGGTCACGAACAACATCATTGTCCTCTTCGACCAGGCCGCCTATGAGAAGCGGGACGCCGTGCTGACCATCAAATACGGCGACGGCTCCTACATCGGCAAGCCCACGCTCAAGACAGGGAAAGCCGAAACGCAGTACGCCTCCTGCCGGGTGCGGTACACCAACCCGGCGACCGGGAAGTGTATCGAGGCTATTGCCTACGTGGAGGACTACAAGGAAGACGACAAGAAGAACCAGCAGCTCGAAGTCCGGGCCAGGGTCGCTAACTATGCCGAGGCGAAAAGCCTCGCAGAGAAGCGCCTGCGGCTCCACAATAAGTTTGAGCGGTCCGCGAGCTTCACGCTGCTGGGTAACTCTGAGATCGTCGCCGGGCTCAACGTGAAGCTGTCCGGCTTCGGGCTGTGGGATGGAAAGTACGTCGTAAAAACGGCAAAGCACTCCGTCGGCAGCTCCGGCTACACAACAGCCATCACGCTGCGGCCTGCGTTGGAGGGCTGAACATGGACATTGAAACCATCCTCGCCGGCATGGTCCGTATCGGCACGGTAACAGACCGGGACACGAGCACAGGCCGGGTCCGCGTCCTCTTTCCGGACAGCGGGCTCACTTCCGGCTGGCTGTTCTGCATCCAGGCAAAGGCCCCCATCACCATCGGGACCACTGAGGAGCACACCCACACGGCCAGCTCCGGCACCTGGACGCCGGCCATCAATCAGACGGTGCTCTGTTTGTATCTCCCGATCCCGGACGCCGACGGCTTTGTGCTCGGCGTGATTGGAGGTGGATCATGAAAGTAG
>JAEEGL010886022.1_pt1 | contig 10133 bp, 10 predicted proteins | sample 9134231 | NCBI WGS metagenome assembly JAEEGL01 (sample SAMN16246548, study PRJNA631951) | gut metagenome | biome: gut microbiome; feature: rumen; material: fiber-attached | host: Bos | place: Iran: Karaj | collected 2018-10
GGAAAGATATTCATTAAAGACGTGGAAGATGCGGTGAGGATCCGTACCGGGGAAAGAGGAGTAAAGGCATTATAGCCGGAGGTACTTATATGGGTACTATAGTTGAGATGATAGGAGTCAATAAAAGATACGGTTCGAATCATGTGGTGAAGGATCTGAACCTGACAGTGAATGAAGGCGAGTTCCTTACGTTACTGGGATCCTCCGGATGCGGAAAGACCACCACACTCAGAATGATAGCAGGATTTGAAGAACCGAGTACCGGATCGATCAAGGTGGAAGGGGTACCTGTAGAGGAGAAGGAACCGTATGAGAGAAACGTAAATACCGTGTTCCAGACCTACGCATTGTTTCCTCATAAAACGATCTTTGACAATATAGCCTACGGATTGAAGATGAAGAAGGTCCCCAAGCCGGAGATTAAGGAACGGGTGCTTGAGATGATGGAGATGGTACAGCTTACGGGATTTGAAAAAAGATATCCTTCACAGCTTTCCGGCGGACAGAAGCAGAGAGTGGCCATAGCCAGAGCGCTGATCAACCGCCCGCGGGTACTGCTTCTGGATGAGCCGCTGGGAGCGCTGGATCTTAAGCTCAGGAAGCAGATGCAGCTGGAGCTTAAAAGGCTTCAGAAAAAGCTGAACATCACATTCATATATGTAACACATGATCAGGAAGAAGCGCTGACCATGAGCGACAGGATAGCGATAATGCATGACGGTATAGTGGACCAGCTGGATACGCCCACCGAGATATATGAGCACCCGGCTACAAGGTTTGTAGCAACCTTTATAGGAGAGACCAATACCTATGACGGCTGCGTTACCAGTATCCATGAAGGCGTAGCTACGGTAACCCTGGAAAACGGTGCGGTAAAGGTTAAATGTGATGACAGTTTCTCGATACTGGAATATGCAACCATTTCAGTAAGGCCGGAAAAGATGCGCTTTCAGACAATGCCGCATGACGGTTTTGAACTGGTAGCGATAGTTAAGGATTATATCTATGTGGGAGCAGTGCTTAAATGTATCGTATCGCTGCCTAACGGAAATGAATTAAAGATAGAAAGGCTTGCGGGACAGGAGCTTCCGCCTATAGGAAGCAGGATCTATCCATACTGGGAGCCGGAAGATGCGGTGCTGATACATAATGACAGCTATAAGATATTTAAGATACTGGATGAGATAAAGCTTGCGTAGGAAAAGATCCTTCGGGCTAAAGCCCTCAGGATGACAGCAGGTAGCGGAGGGAAGAATATGAGCGGGAAAACATCAAAACATGAATTCAGATCAAATACTCTGCCGGCTCTTGTGACAGTCGGTCCGGTGGCGCTGCTCCTTCTGTTCCTGGTGGTAGCTCCGCTGATCCTGGTAGCGGTGATGAGTTTTTGCAAGACCGATGAGTACTACAATGTGGTATATGAGTTTACCGCTGCCAATTACGGAAAACTTTTATCCGTCGATTATGTAAAGATATATGCCAGATCGCTTCTGATATCCTTTATAACAACACTGATCTGCGTGCTTATCGGATATCCCTTTGCATATATCATAGCCAGGACAAAGAGCAAAAAGAAAAAGCTCTTATATATGCTGGTGATCATTCCGTTCTGGACCAATTCGCTGATAAGGATCTACGGATGGAGAAGCTTTCTTGGAAACAGCGGCTGGCTTACAAAGATATTGACGCTTCTGCATTTGGCGGACGGATCTGTGGATCTTCTGTATAAGACCGGGACTACGATATTAGGCATGGTATACTGTTTTGTCCCTTTTATGGTACTCCCGCTTTATACAGCAATAGAAAAGCTGGACGGAAGCCTTCTGGAAGCATCAAGCGATCTTGGAGCCAGACCTGTACGTACATTATTTGAAGTGATACTTCCCCTTACATCAGGCGGTATCTTTTCCGGATGCATAATGGTATTTATCCCCTGTCTGGGTTATTTCTTCGTATCGAACATTTTGGGAGGCGGAAATACTGATATGATCGGTAACCTGATAGAAAGACAGTTTAAGAGCGCAAATAACTGGCCGCTGGGTGCGGCGCTTTCGATCATACTGATACTGTTAACAATACTGCTGGTTAAGATATATCAGAAGCTTGGCGGAGACATGGATAGTCTTGGAGTATGAGAGGTGCCTATGAAAAAGAAGGGAAAAGAAAAACGTAATAAGGGATTAAGTATATTGTTTTGTTCGGCAGTTTATCTGTTCTTGTTCCTACCTCTCTTTGTGGTTGTGGCAAATTCATTTAACGCCACAACCACAAAGCCCTATCTTAGCTGGAAGGGATTCACACTGGACTGGTACGTAAAACTCTGGAGTAATTCTTCACTGCTGGAATCTTTCGGAAACACCATGCTGATAGCACTGCTCAGTACTTTGCTTTCAACGGTGATCGGAACTCTGGGAGCAGTGGGGATCTATAGATACAAGTTTAAGGGCAAGGGCATAATAAACGGGCTTTTATATATACCGGTGGTCATCCCGGAAATAGTCATAGGCATAGCGCTGCTGACTATATTTTCAAACACCGGGGTCCCCCGGGGGATGCTTACATTGATACTTTCACACGTGAGTTTCTGCGTACCGTATGTGATCTTCAACGTGAGAGCAAGGCTTTCGGGATACGATGCTTCGGTTGAAGAAGCCAGCATGGATCTGGGTGCTGACCGTATAGTGACATTCTTCGAGATAACTTTACCGATACTTGCACCCGGAATAGCAGGAGGAGCCCTGTTGGCGTTTACGCTTTCCATAGATGATGTGATCATAAGCTACTTCGTTAACGGACAGACCAAGACTTATCCGTTGAAAGTTATGGAAAGCATCAAAAGCGGTGTTTCACCGGATGTTAATGCACTGTCGGCGCTTTTATTACTGGGTACGATCGGCCTGGTGTTCATAACGCAGAGCGGCATATTATCCGGAAAGCATAATAAAGTCTGAATAAGACGGGAAAAGGAGGAACGAAATATGAAGAAGAGATTATCAGTTTTGGCATCAGTATTAACTTTGGCTGTAATGTGTATGACAGGATGCGGAGAGACAGGAGCCGGACAGGCTAATGCGGCAGCGGGAGGAACTGCCGATGATAAAGGGGAGTTGAACCTGTTTGTATGGACAGAGTATCTGCCGGATTCGGTGGTGGATAAGTTTGAAAAAGAAACCGGTATAAAGGTAAATGTTTCTACTTATTCATCAAATGAGGATATGCTGGCAAAAGTAAAGTCAGAGGCGGCAGGCGCTTATGATGTGCTTCAGCCAAGCGATTACATGGTGGCACAGCTTATTGCGCAGGGTATGCTTAAGGAACTTGATTTTGACAGGCTTCCGAATTTCTCACACATAGGTGAGAGCTATAAGGATCCCAGCTATGATCCGGGTAATGTATATTCGGTACCTTACATGGGAGGCGCCGGAGCTATAGCGGTAAATACCGATAAGGTGGACCTTGATATAACATCCTATGAAGATCTTTTCGATCCTTCCCTGGAAGGAAAGCTGGTAGTGCTGGATGATTTCCGTGCTGTCATAGGTATGACAAATAAAGCAATGGGTTATGACTTAAGTGAAACGGATCCGGCAAAGCTTGCTCTGGTATCGGATAAGCTTATGGAGCTTAAGAAAAATGTGGCTCTGTATGATTCGGATTCACCCAAGAGTGCATTGATATCCGGCGACTGCTATGCAGGAATGATATGGAGCGCAGAGATAGCAATGGCTATGGCGGAAGTACCTTCGATAAAAGTCATATATCCGGATGAAGGCGCATACCTCTTCTTTGATAACTGGGTAGTGACCAAGGATTCGCCTAATTATGATAACGCAATGTTGTGGATGAACTTTATGATGGATCCCGAAAACATGGCGATGGTACTGGAAGAGTTCCCTTATCTTTGCGCTAATACCGATGCTATCGCGATAATGGGCGAAGAATACAGCAGCAATCCGGCAAAGAATCCGCCTGCGGATGCTATCGCAAAGGGGAGTTTTGTTGAGAACCTGGACAGCGATATTCTGGAACTTTACAGTGACATGTGGACTAAGTTAAAAGAATAGCCTTAAGTATCTTTTGGATAACAGGGCAAAGGGGCCCGGGACGGACACGGATCTGTCCCGGGTTTTGATTTAAAAGGGAGATGAGATTATGGCGATTGATTTTTTGTATATGAGCGAGAAAGACATGATCGATGCCGGAGTGCTTGATGCCAAAGGCTGTGTGGAGACCATGAGAGACGTAATGAGCCTTTTCGGAAAGGGAGATTATATCATGGGTGGCCCCAAAGGCGATGAACATGGGCTTCAGATAAACTTTCCAAAAGCTAAGGATATCGAAAACTTTCCTCTGGATAACGGTCCGGACAGAAGATTTAATGCGATGCCTGCATATCTGGGAGGAAGGTTTCATATAGCGGGACAGAAATGGTACGGATCGAATCATGGCAATATAAAGAAGGGACTTCCCAGATCGATACTTATGGCCACGCTTAATGATGTGGATACCGGAGCTCCCATAGCTTATATGTCGGCAAATCTCTTAAGTGCCATGAGGACGGGCTCCATGCCTGCAATGGCAGCAAGTTACCTGGCAAACAGTGATTCGGAAGTGCTTTCTATACTTGGCCCCGGCGTGATAAATAAATGCGCATTGATGAGCTATATGGCCGTATTGCCACAGATAAAAAAGATCAAGATAAAAGGAAGTTCTCCGACGTCCGCTTCAACTTTGGCTTTTAAGAAATTTACCGAAGAGAAATATCCCCAGATAAAAGAGATCGAGATATGCGAAAGCCTCGAGCAGGCCTGCAGGGAGGCAGATGTTGTGAGTGAAGCAATGTCCGTAAGTCCGGATAAAGCGGAGGAATTCCGCATTGAATGGTTTAAGAAAGGTGCATCGGTATTTTCGATGGGAAGCTTTCTTTTCAGGGAATTCGATAAGCTGACGGGCACTACGATGGTTGTTGATAATTACGGCATGTACGACAAGTACATGAATAACTTTATAGCAAGAGGCCCTGTGGATGAGCTTGGAAACAAGAGGGAATGGGTGATCATGGGGATTCATTTCATTCATCTGGTAAGGGAAGGAAAGATAAAAAGAGAACAGGTGATAAATCTCTGCGATATTGTAAACGGTATATCGCAGGGAAGGACTTCTAAAGATGAGATAGTGTTTTGCAGCAGCGGCGGGATGCCCATAGAGGATGTGGCATGGGGATATGACTGTTACAGAAAGGCTGTCGAAAACGGTATAGGTACTAAGCTTAATCTTTGGGACGAGCCTTACATGAGATAGATCGCGTTAAGAAGGGAGTTGATGATATGAGCTATCCGGCAATAGATTTTCTGTTTTTAAATGAGGAAGACATGATAAAGGCCGGCGTTAAGGATATGCCGGCATGCATAGAAGCGATGGAAGAAGTTATCAAATGCTTAAATTCAGGGGATTACGTGATGGGAGGCGAGAACCATAACTCACACGGAAGCCAGGTCTCATTTCCGAAGACATCGCCGTTTCCTCATATGCCTCTGGATGTCGGCGATGACCGCAGGTTTATGGCTATGCCGGCTTATATAGGCGGCCCCTTTGATCTGATGGGAATGAAGTGGTACGGATCGAACATGGCCAACAGGGAAAAGGGCCTGCCCAGATCGATATTGACGGTGATGCTTAATGATAAGGATACAGGTGCTCCCCTGGCACTCATGAGCGCAAATCTTCTGAGTGCATACCGGACCGGCGCTATACCGGGGGTGGGTGCAAAGTATCTGGTAAATAAAGGCGCAAAGGTCTGTGGTATCTGCGGCCCCGGCGTTATGGGAAAGACTTCACTGGCAGCAATAATGGCTGCCTGCCCGGACATAGATACAATCAAGGTCAAGGGAAGAGGAAAGGCTTCTTTGGAGAAGTTTATCGCTTATGTAAAAGATGAATATCCGATGCTGAAGGCGGTCGAAGCTGCAGATAGTATAGAGGAGCTGGTCAGGGATACGGATGTTATATCTTTTTCAAATTCGGGGGGAACTGATCCTGCATTTTATCCCTTTGTAAAGAAGCAATGGATCAAGCCGGGGGCAGTACTGATAGGCGTAAGCGCTTTTGATATGGATACTGAGGAGCTGGCATCCTGTTCACTGGTAGTGGATAATATCAAGCTTTATCAGGCCTGGGCGGAAGAGTTTCCTTATCCTTCATTCGGAATAAATAACATCATTGGTTCAAAGTTCACCGATATGGCGCATGACGGAGTAATCTCCATGGATGAGATAACGGATCTGGGAGATATCATTTTCGGCAAGAAGCCCGGGAGAGTCAGTGAGGATCAGATATTCGTTTATTCCGTAGGAGGCATGCCGGTGGAAGATGTGGCATGGGGAAAGGTATGTTATGAAAAAGCAAAAAAAATGGGGCTGGGGACAAAGCTGCATTTATGGGACAGCCCCGATATGTGTTAGGGTCTGAGACGGATAAAGACAGAGAGGAGATAAGTATCATGGCAGATAGGATAGAGGAACATCCGATACTCGGTGTTGTTGATAAAGGCCGTAAAGTAAGTTTTAGCTTTGACGGAAAAGAAATCGAAGGATATGAGGGAGAACCTATAGCTGCGGCTCTTAAAGCCGCAGGCGTTATGGTTCACAGATATACACAGAAGGAGCATAAGCCAAGAGGGATATTCTGTGCGATAGGCCGGTGTAGTGACTGTGTGATGATAGTTGACGGCGTACCCAACGTAAGGACATGTATAACACCGCTTAAAGAGGGGATGGCGGTCAGGACACAGTACGGGGTTTCAGATAAAGCTTTTGAGGAACAGTAGGAGGACATGTTTATGAAAAGATACGATCTGATCATTGTTGGTGCAGGACCTTCAGGTTTGTCAGCTGCTATTGAGGCGGCGAAGAAAGGATTGAATGTTATAGTTTTTGATGAGAATGAGAAACCGGGAGGCCAGCTTTTTAAACAGATCCATAAGTTCTTCGGATCTAAAGAACACAGGGCAAAAGTAAGAGGATTTGTGATAGGCAGGCAGTTACTGGAGGAAGCTGCAGAGGCCGGGGTAACGGTTAAGCTGAATGCTACCGTCATAGGGTTATATCAGGATAAAGAAGTGGTTGTTAAGCAGGGAGCAGGGATAAAGCATTACAAGGCAGATTCGGTTGTTATAGCTACGGGAGCCGCAGAGAATATGGTACTGTTCCCGGGATGGACGCTTCCGGGTGTTATAGGGGCAGGAGCCGCACAGACGATGATGAACCTGCATGGGATACTGCCCGGAAAGAAGATCCTTATGCTGGGATCCGGAAATGTAGGGCTGGTCGTATCATTTCAGCTCATGCAGTGCGGCTGCGAGGTTGTTGCTTTAGTTGATGCGGCTCCAAGAGTGGGCGGATACGGAGTACATGCATCTAAGGTGGCAAGATGCGGAGTACCTTTTTACCTTTCCCATACCATAGTGGAAGCTGAAGGAGAAGAATGCGTTAAGGGTGTGACTATAGCAGAGGTGGATGATAAGTTCAGATTTATCCCGGGAACCGAAAAACACTTTGAGGTTGATACCATATGCATGGCGGTGGGGTTATCGCCCATGTCGCAGCTGCTTAAAATGGCAGGTGCTGAAATGACCGATGATCCAAGACGCGGAGGTCAGGTGCCTGTTTGTGATAAATACGGACGTACATCAATACCGGGGGTATTTGCGGCCGGTGATGTTTCGGGTATAGAAGAAGCTTCGTCTGCGATGATAGAGGGACGTATGGCGGGAGTTATCGCCGCGCAGTACCTGGGATATATTGATAAAGAGGAGCTGGATAAAGAGCTGGCTGAACTGGATAAAGCACTTGACGGACTGCGTCAGGGAATGTTTGCACCGGCAAACAGGGGTAAGCTTATCGAAAAGACAGAAGAGGGAATTGATATATCTTCAAATCTGCTTAAAAAGGGATATGTAGCTGATGATGAAATAGACCGCTTCCCGGGGGTTACACATAAGAAGGGGATACATCCTGTTATAGAATGTACACAGAATATCCCGTGTAATCCGTGCCAGGATGCATGTCCCAAGAAGTGTATCTCTATCGGTGATAATATAACTTCTCTTCCCATAGCAGTGTATGAAGGGGATTGTATCGGCTGCGGAATGTGTGTGGCCAGCTGTTCGGGACAGGCGATCTTTCTGGTGGATGAAGACTGTGGGGACGGAAGTGCAACAATTACGATCCCCTATGAATTCCTGCCTTTGCCCAAAGAAGGTACTAAAGGAGTGGCGCTTGGCAGGAACGGTCATGTGGTATGTGAGGCAGAAGTGGTATCAGTAAGGAGTGCAACGGCATTTGATAAAACCCATTTACTCACTATGCGTGTTCCCAAAGAATATGCAATGACGGCCAGGTTTTTTAAGGAAGCTGAGCGGGAGGTATCAAGATGAACAGTGTAAATGACAGATCGCGTGATATAGGAGAGTATGTTCCGGCTGAGGATGATGATATGCTGATATGCCGCTGTGAAGAGATCACCAAAGGAGAGATACGCCGGGCGGTACATGACGGAATGTGGACTATGACAGAGATAAGAAGATATTTAAGGGCCGGAATGGGGCTGTGCCAGGGACAGACCTGTTCAAGGCTTGTAAAGGGTATAGTGGCGAGGGAACTGGGAGTTTCGCCGGCTGAAATAGAACCGGCTACGAGCAGGGTACCCATGAGGCCTATAGAGATGCATATCTTTGCGAAAGAAGGTGATACTGATGAGGAATAAGGCGGATGTTATAGTGATAGGCGGAGGTGTTATAGGCAATGCTGCTGCTTATTACCTTGCAAAGAGGGGACTGAGTGCGATCGTGCTGGAAGGCAGCGATCATATCGGCAACGGAGGCTCCAGCAGAAACGGTGGCGGCGTAAGACAGTCGGGCCGTGACATACGGGAGCTGCCTCTGGTCATGTATGGGATAAAGAATATATGGCCTACGCTTTCGGAGGAACTGGAAACAGACTGTGAGTATCATCAGGATGGAAATCTGCGGCTGGGGAAAAATGAAAAGCATAAGGAAATACTGACGAAACTGGCGGATAATGCAAAAAAGTGCGGTCTGGATGTCAGGATGATAGATGGGGAGGAAGTGCGAAAGATCAATCCATATCTTTCCGATGAGGTGAGCTGTGCAAGCTGGTGTCCTACTGACGGACATGCCAATCCGCTTACTACTACGCTTGGATATTATAAGATGGCAAGAAGGAATGGCGTGGATTTTATCACCGGTGAAAAGGTAACGGAACTTCGGATGGTTAAAGGAAGAGTAAGGAAAGTCATATGCGCATCGGGTGATGTTTTTGAAGGAGAAAATATTCTGGTGGCAGCAGGTTTTGACAGCCGCTCGATACTTGGGAGTGTGGGAGTTGATATCCCGATGACAAGATCTCTTCTGGAATGCCTGGTAACGGAGGCGCAGCCGCATATGTTCGATCAGATGCTTGGGACGGCTGAAGCTGATTTCTATGGGCATCAGACTAAGCACGGATCCTTTGTGTTCGGTGGATCATCAGGCTTTGAGGGCTGCAATAAGGATAACGGGACTCCGATATCAAATGCTAAGACCGCGCCCTGTATCTGCAGGGGGATCATGAAGTATTTTCCGATGCTTTCGGGGGCAAAGATAGTAAGGACATGGGCAGGCTGGAGCGATAAGTGTGCTGATGGAGTGGCTGTTGTGGGTGCGATCGATGAGGTGCCGGGATTATATACTTCCTGCGCGATGACAGGACACGGGTTTGGCATAGGGCCGGCGGCAGGTCATCAATTGGCACAGCTGATCGCTACCGGAAAAACAGATGTGGATCTGTCCACGCTCAGGTATGACAGGTTTAAGGCAAAGATATGACAGGCTGATACGGGAGGAAAGACAATGAACGATTATGATTATCATGTACCAACTGATATACGATTCGGACGAGGAAGGATAAATTGTCTGAATACGGAAATAGGCAGATACGGGAAAAAGGTATTACTGGTATACGGAGGCGGCAGCATAAAGAAGAACGGCATTTACAGCAAGGTGTACGAAGTGCTTGAGAAGTTTGACATATACGAGCTGCCGGGTATAGAACCAAATCCTAAGCTGGCTTCGGTTA
>JAEEGL011157034.1_pt1 | contig 10133 bp, 6 predicted proteins | sample 9134231 | NCBI WGS metagenome assembly JAEEGL01 (sample SAMN16246548, study PRJNA631951) | gut metagenome | biome: gut microbiome; feature: rumen; material: fiber-attached | host: Bos | place: Iran: Karaj | collected 2018-10
CAGCGTATTCGTACACCAGATCGACTGTTCCGTTGACCTGCAGAACGCAGGCGAACCGCTCTGGGCGATGACGCGCCTGAAATACTTATGCGAGCCCTCCACCAAAGGCAGCAGGGATACGGATCCGCCTCCTGCTGACTGGCCGAATATCGTCACATTTTCCGGGTCTCCTCCGAAGCCCGAAATATTTTCGTGTATCCACTTCAGCGCCGCCAGCTGATCCATAAGGCCAAGGTTCTGTGCATCCGGGTAATCTGCTCCGTCCGGCAGGTGTGAAAGGCGAAGAAATCCGAGTGCGTTGAGCCGGTACTCGATTGAGACGAGGATGATGTCCGGGTTCTCCTGCACGAAGCTGGTACCCTCCTCGCGGGGCTCGGGTGTGGCGCCGAGCTCATAGGCGCCGCCATGGATCCACACCATGACCGGTTTCTTCTGAGTCCCTTTCTCATCAGCCTTCCAGATATTCAGATGCAGGCAGTCCTCACCCTGGGGGTAGAGGCCGCCCATCTGACCGGGACTGCCCTCCTGGCAGGGAACCTTCCCGAAGTAGTACGCCTCGTACACGCCGTCGTCCGGAGTGACATCCACCGGTGCCTTCCAGCGCAGGTTCCCGACCGGCTGCTTTCCCACAAAGGGTATACCCTTGTATGCAATGATATTCCCCGTCTTCTTTCCGACAAAAGTGCCGTTGATGCACTTGACTCCCAGCGAACGGTCATAATTCCCGTCTGTAATTTTTCTGTTCTCTCCGTACAGAGCATGCATCTTCGCTGTCGCTTCATCCAATCCCATCATTACCATTCCACTCATTGCTTCAATCTCCTTTCACAGATTAATTTTTCTTTCTATCCCAAAATACACTTCCTTCGGTTTGTTCTGTCTGAAGTGCCGACAGAGCCTATGATTTTTGCTCGCGCGCAGCGAGGATATCAGCCATGTAGCCGGGAGTGAAGTAGTTGTCCATAAACTGGTAATAACCGAGCAAAGGAAGCACAGCCTTGTACTGTTCTGCCAGAAGTCCCTTTTTGATACGCAGATCACCCGGTCCGGCAATATCCAAGACGTTCTGGTCGTCGGCAGAGTATGCCTTCCATTCAATCTTATCTGTTGATGGGTCGCCGCAGCGTGCGAAATTGGTCCACGTCTGCTGAACGGCATCGAAGATCTCTTCGGGGATATTGGTGCCGTTGAAAGCGCTGGTAGTTCCAACACATCGCATGTCAAACTCGAACAGGAGCTCCACAGAATGTGCCGCTCCCACATCCGCATTACTGCCAGGATACGACCAGTAGTAGCAAAACGTCTTGTTGAACTTGCTCTGCACATCGAGCTGCTGTAGCATAGGAATCCTAAACATGAGTTCATTTATGAACTCTGTTTCGATAAGTCCCGGCTCCTGAGTCCTACAAACCCGCCAGAATTCCTCGTAATACTTCTTATCCTCTTCCTTAAGGCATTTGGCCGCATCGCCTACTGCACGCTGTGCGAATTTCTTTTGCTCTTCCATATTAAAGGCCGGGCCCTCGCCCATGAACAGCCTGGCCTCGTCGGCCGTGCTGCCAGCCATGATGGTTATATGCTTTGCATAGCCCTTCTTGTACATCTCAATGGGTGCCTCGGGTAACACCTCAGTTCCATAGTAGGGACAGGATGTGAACTGGCCGACCGCATTGACATACGCCTTTTGGAGTTCTTCTTCACTCAATGCCATGATGTCATCCATAGTCTTGCAGCCGGTGTACTCAAGCAGAGCCTTAGTCTTACCCTGGGCAGCTGCGCAATCCACCGGGAATGCCAGACCTGTCGATCCACTCTGGGCGATGGACTTCTGGAAATACTGATTCGCCTCCTTCATAACCGGTAAAATAGAGACAGAACCGCCGCCTGCGCTTTGGCCGAAGATGGTCACGTTATCAGGGTCGCCACCAAAAGCTGCAATGTTCTCGTGCACCCACCTAAGGGCCATAGCCTGATCCAGCAGACCGTTGCAAGGCGCTGTCCCAAAGTTTTCGCCGCCCGGCACTGACGAGAAGTCCATGAAGCCATACATGTTAAGGCGGTAGTTGATGGTCAACATAATGATGTCGCTTTGCTTCTGGACGAGGTTAACTCCGCTGTAGGATACCTGCGAACCCGATCCAACAACGTAAGCTCCACCGTGGATCCACACCATGACAGGCTTCTTCTCGGTCTTGTCATCAGCGTTTAGCCATATGTTCAGGTAGAGGCAGTCCTCGGACTCTATCTTCTGTACGCTGTCCGGATAGCCCGTTGAGCCGTAAGCACCCTTTCCGTAGTATTTGGCCTCGAAAATACGATCATCCGCATCCACGTACTCAGGTGCTTTGAAGCGGCGCTCTCCTACTGGTGGTTTCGCATAGGGGATGCCCAGCCACGATGCGACTCCGTGCTCCTCGGTTCCGACAAAAGTGCCGTTTGTGCACTTGACAGCATGGGCCTTATCGAAATCTCCCTTGATTTCACTGTTCAAGTAGTCGTACTGCTCTAACCTCATCAGATCCTTGAATTCTCTTTTCATGTCTAGAACTCCTTTCTCGAATTACCTTCTCATATCTCACATCAACAGACTCTCTTGGATGATCCGTTCCCAAGGCGCTCAGCCCAGGACATCATAAGGTCCTCACGCTTTCCGAAAATATCCTTCTGCATGCCAATGGCATCGTCGAATACCATCGTCTGGCGGTCGTCTCCCGAGAACTTCTTCCACTCGTATTTATCGGTGGAAGGGTTGCCCGTCCGGGCGAAGTTTGTCCACATCTCCTTTACGACGTGGCGGAACTCACAATCTTCATTACTAACAATCTTTCCGCTACCCATCGGATCCACCATCATGGTATCGAACAGGTACGGAATCTCAGCCGCATGTATAGCGCCAAGCTCAGGAGTTGTCACCGGCTTCTTTACAAAGTACATGTATGTGTTGCCGCCGGCGGCTGAGTGCCTGATGGCCATATTGGTGTTACCGGCGCGGAAGTTGATGTCATTGCAATATTGCTCAAGTCTCCTTCCCTCGCTTTCGCCCCCGAGGGTGGCCATGAAGTCGTCATACATGACTTTCTCCTGGTCATTAAGCAGCGCGCGATCTCTCTTTGCAATCCACCTCAGAACATCCTTGAAGCCTTCTTCGCCGCCCTCGGATGGAACGAAGTACCTGATTTCGTCCTGGTTAGACCCGATCATCAGATCGATCTTGGCTCTCTTCTCATCTCCCCACATATCGTACATTACCGCCCGGTCCTCGGGGAGCGTTACGCCGTCCAGGAGTGGGAAATTGGCAAATCCCAGAAGACTGTTCTTGTCAATGGCGCCTGCTTTCAGGTAGGCGTCTATCAACTGCTCGGTGGTGAGTTTCATCAGTTCGTCCATGGTCTGGCAGCCCGTAGCAGTCAGGAAGTTCTGAGTAACGTGGATTCCGTGCTCCATTGTGTCGCAGTAGGCTATGTTGGCGCTCTGTGCGATGCACCTCGCAAACAACCCCTCACTTCCGTCGATAAGAGGGAGGAACGTTACGCTTGCCGAGCCTGCTGACTCGCCGAAGATCGTAACGTTGTCCGGATTTCCGCCGAATGCGGCGATGTTTTTCTGTATCCACCTTAGGGCCTCAAGCTGGTCGAGAAGACCGAGGTTACCTGCCTCCTTGAAATTCTCTCCGCCCGGAACCCGCTCGAAGTTCATGAATCCCAGGAATCCGAGCCGATAATCGATGGACACAAACAGAATGTCGGGGCACTGTTTAGAAATATTGGTAAGGTCGTATAATGGCGACGCCTGGGATTCGGCGCAGAATCCACCGCCGTGAATCCACACCATGACAGGCTTCTTTAAGTCAGTGCAACTTGTATTGCAATAAATGTTCAACACGAGACAATCTTCTCCGAACTCCGCAGTTTCCATTGAGTCATTAGCAGGTCCGATGGGAACATGTCCTGGCTTTGTCGCATCGTACACGCCATCATCATCCTGGGCAGGAAGCGCCTTCTTCCAGCGAAGCTCCCCCACAGGCTGAGTTGCATAGGGTATGCCCTTCCATATAATCAGCTCGTCTGTCTCCTGGCCGACGAAGGTACCGTTTATGCACTTTACGGCCAAGGACTTATCATAGTTACCGTCTGTGATTTTCCTGTTTTCACCGTACAAGGCCTGCATCCTTGCTTTGCATGCTTCCAGGCTTGCATTATCCGCTCCACTCATCCTTTATATCTCCTTTCTGAAATACTCAGTCAGTTTACTTTCTTACCGCCAAAATACACATCCTTCGGCTTGTTGTAGCTGAAGCCCTCGTGTTCAGCCGTGAGCAGATCGTTGTCAAATACCAGGAAGTCCGCATCCTTGCCGGCAGTAATGGAACCCTTCTTATCTTCTATACCAAGCTGCAACGCACCGTTTATCGTAAATCCAAGCAGCATTTCTTCAATGTTCATCCTCTCGTTTTCGGGAGGGAATACCGTAGCACATCTCGCATATTCAGGAACTCTGGTCTTTTCAGTTGCCTTACGGGTCATACCAATCTCCATGCCAAGGTATGGGTTCCAGGGCATAAAATCTCCAAAGACGATATTATCGCTGGACCATGCCACCAAAGCGCCGCTATCCCAAACCGTCTTGCAGCGGAACTGCTTTCTGGCACGTTCCTCACCGAGCCAGGTAGCAGCGTAACTGGGGTCTCCTGCGTGCCAATGCGGTGTAAAGTTTGCGATCACGCCAAGCTTTGCAAAACGACCCAGATCCGCATCGTCCTCAATCTCCAGATGTGCGCAGGTAACTCTGACCTTTAAGCTGTCTCCCATCTCCTTTTTGGCTATCTCTACGCCATCCATCACCGTGCGGGATGCACGCTCACCAACGGTGTGAAGGTGAAGATCCAGCCCCGCATCATTTAGGTTCTTCAACAGCTCTGCTATCCCCTCTGCGGAAAAAGCAGTAGCTCCAAGTGTACCTACATCCACATAAGGGGTGACCATGGCCGCCGTATGAATCTTCTGAGTGCCATCCATAAAGATCTTCATGGTATGAACCTTCAGGTGCTCTGTGTCATACTCGCGATGTAAGCGTTTCACCTCCTCGAGGCCTTCTTTGGCATCCCTCTCCGCATTGATAACAAGACTGCCGTCAACATAAATGGGGAGTTTTCCCTGCTTATCCAGCTCAAGCAGGCGCTTATATACCTTCTCATGGAACTTTGCATCCCCCGGAAGACCGGCATCAAATACCGCGCACACACCGTATTCTACTGAAAAATCTATCCAGCGTTTAAGCGCTGCATCAACCTGTTCATCTGTCAGTTCCATTCCGCTGTCGAGAATGATCGGAATCTCCGCTGCGCCTTCAATACAATTTCCGGTCACATGTCCGTCCTTATCGCGCACGTACTCAGCAAGTCCAGGTATAGGATCCGGCGTATCATCTGTAATGCCATGCCTATCAAGTATCTTTGAGTTAACCCAGATACTGTGCCCTTCCCCTTCCTGAATCTGAAGCTCGGCATCAGGACATATCGCGTCAAGATCTTCTTTTACGATATCCTCTCCGTTCAGGAACCTTTTCTCCAGCAAAAATCTGTAACGCTTCTCACCGGGATTCTCTTTGATATATTTTGCCATGATATCAAGTGCTTCCTGTTTGCCATTAGGTTCAAGGCGCTCTCCCATGTCCGCATACTCAAATCCAACAGGGATGGTTACATGAACATGGCTGTCTATGATGCCGGGCATTATAAACTTGCCGTCCAGATCCGTAACATCTCCTTCATACTCAGAAAGTCCGGCCTCGTCTCCAACATAGACGAATTTCCCGTCCTTTACCACAAGGGCAGTCGCCTGCGGATTGTCCTTGTCCGACGTAAAGATTTTTGCGTTTTTGAAGATCTTGTCTGCTTTCATATTTTTCTCCTTTCTATACGCACAGGTTCGACCTGTCAGATGCGATAATGCTTTCACGCTTTTTCGTGTTTTATCATTCTACTCAATAAAATGTTAAATGTCCGTTAAAAAAGAAAAAATGGTGCCCAAAAAAGTGCCTGTCAATTTGTAGATTTTTCTCCCCATTGACAGGCACTCTTACATCTTATGTAGCCATTAGTTACCCATTAGTATTGATACTTTTTTCGAAGGGCAACCATAAATATTCCTCCGGCGGCAGCTGACATCAGCTCTGCAAAAACAACCGAATACCATATGCCATCTATCCCAAACAATATCGGTAACAGGATCACTGCCCCGAGCTCAAACACAAAGTTCCGCATAAAAGATATCAGCGCCGATACCTGGCCGTTGTTCAATGCAGTAAAGAAGGCTGAACCAAAAATCGCCATCCCGGTAAACAAGTATGCCACAGAGACAATGCGAAAAGCATGTACGGCATATGGCAGGAGTTTTTCTGTCCCCTGTAGAAACATAGCGGAAAACGGATGCGCCAGTATTTCCGAAAGAACAAACATCGAGACTGAAGAAAGTCCGATAATCATTAGGCTCCTTTTTCGCAGGTTTTTAAGTTCCCGATGATCCTGTGCACCAAAGTGATAGCCGATCACAGGCCCTATCCCATTAGAATATCCTACAAACATGGCAGAAAAGATAAGACTGACATACATCAACATACCATATATAACAACTCCGTCTTCCCCTACATACTTAAGCAGCTGCACATTGTAGATGATCCCTACAAAAGATGCGGCGGCTTCAGCCATGAATTCCGAAGAACCGTTTGTTATACATCTAAAAAGCGCCTTGCCATCCCACGCAGGTTTTACTAGCTTAAGGAGACTGTTATTTTTACAGATAAAATACATGAGAGGAAACACACCTCCCACAATCTGGCTTAAAGCCGAAGCTAACGCCGCCCCCACAATTCCCCACTTAAAGACGATGATAAAAATTGCATCGAGCAAAATATTGCAAAGACCTGCGCATACTGTAACAGCCAGTCCCAGCCCAGGTTTTTCAGCAGTAACAAAGAAAAGCTGAAACTCATACGCTAATATCCATGCCGGCAGTGCCAGAATAAAGATCCGACCGTATAGCACGCTATTTTCAAGCAGCTTTCCTTCCGCCCCCAGCATGGTTGTGATCTGACCCATAAATATAAACCCCGACACCGTCATCAGAATTCCCAAACAGGATGACACCAGTACAATCAGAGAAAACATACGATTCGCCTGTTCATGATTCTTTTCCCCTAATGTCTTCGCGATCAGTGCGCTGCCTCCTACTCCGAACATATAGCCGATAGTTCCGAGTATATTCAGTACTGGCATGATCAGATTGACAGCCGCAAATTCTGTTTTGCCTGTAAAATTAGCGACAAAATAACCATCCACAACGATGTACAGGGAAAGAAAAACATTCATCACAATGGACGGCAGCGTAAACATAAGTAATTTACTGTATGTAAAATGCTCTGATAAGTGAATCCGTGATTTCATGTTTCGTCAGCTTCCTTTATCATTTGACAACTTTTCCCCGTGCCCATTCATATTGCGACATATAAGCTCCTTTATACAGATTTAATGCACCCGGTTTTCCATCCAGGTAATCAAAGTAGTCGCACCGCACTTCTTTTCTGTTTATACCCAGCACTCCCCAACCACTTACCAAAACATCTCCCTTTCCAATATCGCGAAGGATTGCCTTGAGGTCTTTTTTCGCAACGCGTAGATAAGAGTCTGAGCTGCCCCGAAAAATTATGTTACAGATTTCAGATGTAGGGCAGAGAATACCTTCTTTATTGACCAGATAAGCTAATAGCTCTTTGGAGCGTTTTGTAAAGGTATCAACAGGCTCACCGTCATAAAAGACTTCAAAATCGCCAAAGCATCGAATATATAGTCCCTGTTTTGTATCCTTGTTTATTGAAGTATGCCGAAGCTGTGATAGAGCGTGTCCTATCTTTTCCGGCGTCACCGGCTTCATAAGATAGTCACTTGCACCAAGTTCAAAAGCCTGCGGTGCATATTCGCTGTATCCCGTGCAAAAGACTATGTCGCAGTGAGGACATACAGCTTTTATACGTTTTGCCAGCTCAACTCCCGTCATATGCCCAATTGCAATATCCAAAAAAGCAATATCGACAACTTCCTGCGCCAAAGCATCAAGAGCATCATCAGCATTATCAAAGGATACGATTTCTGATTCCGGCAGAGCCTCACGAATTCTATTGGTTAATTGCCCTAACAGTATAACTTCATCTTCTACAGCCAGTACTCTCATTCTTTCCTCCAATGTATTTCACAATAGCCTGGATATTTCCACAACTCATTTGGGGATCCTTATGGTTACGGTCGTACCTTTTCCCGGGGCGCTTACAATATCGAGACTCCCACCCACCATTTCCCGGATACGGTACCGGGTATTTTCTATGCCTAAATGCTCTCTGTTATCGAAGGAAGCATGTGAAACATCGAATCCTGCTCCATTATCAGATACCGTAACGGTATAATACTCATTTGTATCAAACGAGCTGATTCTGACCGTTCCTCCCTCTTTTGTTTTACAGATGCCGTGTTTTATGGCATTTTCAACCATAGGTTGCACCGACAGTGCAGGTACCGGAAACTCCTCGCATTTTATATCATATTCAATGTTCAGCTTGTTTGGAAAACGAAGTTTCTCAAGCCAGACATAGATTTTTATATGGCTAAGCTCTTCCGAAAATGAGATGGAGACATTTTTATTCGCAAAGCTGATATTTTCACGAAGATAGTCTGCAAAAGCATTAGTGGCCTTCGCGGCAAGTGTTGGATCCTCTTCACATAGAACCGCAATGACTGCCAGAGAGTTATATAGGAAATGAGGCTGCATCTGTGAGATCATGGCTGATACCTGAAGCTCTGTCTGCTGCTTTTCACGCCTTAGAATATCCTTCTCAAGCTCATCATTAGCATTAAAGAAAATAAGGCAGATTGGCAGAATTACTACGATATTAAGAAGCCCCAAAATGGAAACACCATTATTTGAAACATACAGATTCATAGAAAGCACCGAAAACAGTACAGGATGTAAAACACAGCACAAAAATCCAAGTTTCCGAGTCCTGCTCCATTTCGAAAACAGTGTGGCGGCACACAATGAGAAAATGCAGAAAAAATCTATGATCACGCTGATATAGTCCGGCACATCGGCGGAATAAACACCATTACCAGTGACCAAAAAGACAACCGGCCTGTGAAAATTGAGAATTAAGGCGCCGGAATAAATGGCAATCCCGGCGGAAATAAATGTGGTAACAATGTGGGTAATGGCTGACTCTTCAAAAAACTGTTTCAGATAAAGCCATAATGTAAGAAAGCACAGCACGGTAAAGAAAAAACTCAAAGTAGAAAAAACGGCTAACTGATGGGCATACTGCGGTATCCCGTAAACACTGTTTGAAAGAGCGGAAAAGAAAACTGCGATATACAGATTTATGAGAAAGAGCATAAAAAATCTCATTACTCCGGCAGTTTGTTTTTTTATGCTCATATACCCTGATAGAACTGTCAAAAAAACGAGGCAGAAAATATAGGCAATTTGATCTATATTATCAGAACCATCTCTTAAAATGCCATTCCTTATCAGAATCGCTATACAGACCAGTGACAGAACGCACATGACTCCTATAGTCCCAAAAGGCGCCTCTTTATACTTGACTTGTATTAGCTTTTCGGCTGTCTGTTTCATAGTATCACTTTCTTCCTTTGAGATTGTGTCAGATTACTCGCTCCCACACTGATACGTTACCACGTTATTATTAAATTGTATCAAAAAATGCGTTAAAAAACCGTTAAAAATGCATCTAATTACACATTGGGACTTCCGCACATTAGACATGTGCGCCGTCGGGCGCAAAAAAACAGCCCAACTCCTCTCGGAATCAGGCTGCCCCTCACATTCTTGTATTATCTATAATTCCGCTTAAATTTTCGACTTACACCTCTATGGTAGTAAGTGGGATTTTATAAGGCACTTGAACCTTGAAAATATCATATATTCCAGCACTTTTCCCTTGCTTTTGTAGGTAGAATACTATAGTTCTTGCACGAATACATTTCAAAGCAACCTTTTTATGAGAGTATCAAAAATGCTCTTCTAGAAGAAAGCGACACACTTCTGGCTTTGATCTTCTACCGCCTTCTAACA
>JAEEGL011190841.1_pt1 | contig 10133 bp, 7 predicted proteins | sample 9134231 | NCBI WGS metagenome assembly JAEEGL01 (sample SAMN16246548, study PRJNA631951) | gut metagenome | biome: gut microbiome; feature: rumen; material: fiber-attached | host: Bos | place: Iran: Karaj | collected 2018-10
GATCCTGCACTCCGACCAGGGTTGGCAGTACCAACACAAGCAGTATCAGAAGCTGCTAAGTGATCACGGTATCAAGCAGAGCATGAGCAGGAAAGGTAACTGCCTTGACAACGCTGTGATGGAGAACTTCTTCGGCCTATTGAAGAGCGAGCTCCTTTACTTGAAAGAGTTCGATTCTTTGGATCAGTTCAAAGCAGAGCTGATCGAGTACCTTGATTACTACAATAACCGTCGTATCAAAGCTAAGCTAAAGGGCTTACCTCCTGCTATTCACAGAAAGCAAGCCCTCAAAGCTGCTTGATTTAATTCTTTTGTCTAACTTTTTGGGTTCAGATCATTCGAGCTTTCGGCTCTCTTTTTTATTTTATCGGGAACGGTCGGATCCCGATCAAAACCGTGCAAACCGCCGGGCGCTGTCGGCAGTAAAGGAAAGCCCCTCGTTCCGAAAGGAACAAGGGGCCGGTCGCTTACTTCATTATCTTTCTGCACTCGAGGTAATACCTCTTCTCATGCGCTTCGCCCATCGAGAAGGTCTTGCGGGGCAGCGCTCCGTCGAACACGACGGTCTTGAAGAACGCTGACTTATCCATTGCGGGAAGCAGGAAGCCGATGTTATTGACCTTGGAGCCGAGATCGTTCACGACGTCCTCGCCGTGGATGTAGTCGATGGTCGCGCCCTTGGTCTGCTTCAGAACTACGTCCAGAGCCGCCTGCAGGGTGCCCACCTCAAGCTGAGCGGCGGGGCGCTTTACGGCGATGAAGCCGCGCTTGCCGCGGATGATTATGGGTATGATATGCCCGCCCTCTGCAACCGCGCGCTCATAGCAGCGGTTGAAGCGGCGCTCGGACTCAAAGAGCTGTACGTCCACGATACCGCCGGGGTTCTGCTCCTTAAGCTTGGCGGACAGGTCGCTCAAGAACTTCTTTACGCTGACGCCAAACACGACGCGGTGGATGGGCTCGAACACGATACCCTCGTCATGCACGTTCTCAAGCTCGACGAGCGCGTACCTTGCGGGGTGATTTTCGCGCTCCTCCTCGGGCAGGGTGGCCTTGAGCTTTTCCCAGTTGGCCTTTGCGGTGGCAAAGGAGTGGTTGCCGTCGCCCATGGCAAAGAGCAGGGGCGCCATTTCACGGCCGTACTTCATGGGGTCGATGAGCGCGGTGACGGCCTCGATAGCCTTCTTTATGGTCTCCTCATCATTGATGAACCAGCCCTCGATATGACCGCCCTTCTGCATGAGCTCGAAATCGTAGAACTTGGGCTGAGCCTTGACGGCGTCGTAGATGGGCTCGATAACGGTGCGCTTCTCATCGTCGATGAGAACGAGTATGTGGGGCAGCTCCAGGGGAGCGCCGTCACGGATGCGGAGACGCGGAGGTATGCGCTCCACAATGGTGCCCTCGGTGGCGCGGATGAGGGTGGTGGAGCCCTTGTTATAGTCGTAGCACTCGAGGTCCAGCGCGACTACGAGACCCGTCCTGGTCTTGCCGTCGACGGTGCGGCGGGTAAGCATGAAGCCCTGACCCAGGTTCCTGAGGGTGCCGTTTGCCATGTACTCGTCCATGGTCTTGCGGATGGCGGCGATGCGCTCGTCCTCGCCGGGCTTTTCAAGGTAGATCTCCGGCAGCATGATGCGAAGGGTGGAGGGAGCGTCGCCAACGACCTTTTCACAGCCCTCCCAATAATCGGGCTGAGAGGTGTACTGGTCGCACGCTACGCACGCCCATTTGGAAAGATCGACGCCCTCTGCGGGGAACATGATCTCCGGCACGCAGATGCCGGCTTCGTTTGCGAATTTCGGATCCATTAAAATAAACCTCCGTTTAGTTTGTCGTGTGTGAGGCGGGAAACCCGCTGAATACTATTATACCGCATCGGAATGGGTTTTTCAACATTTTGAGCGTCAAGTTTTATTTGACGTATGCGGCTTGAAAGGCCGGCGCCTTTATGCTAAAATCCGATTATGTCGATACGAAGCAACAAAAGAAGATGGCTGACCGCGCTGCTCACTGCCGCGCTGATGCTGGGCGCGGTGGCGCTTTTGATAAGCTCCATGACGGGCTCCGGCAAAATGCGCGTCCTGACTGACGAAGAGCTTGCGGCGGCGCTGGAAGCAAACGAGGGCTTGAGCTCCGCTCAGCGCACGCTCGTCGAAAGCTGCGTTTCGCTGCGCGGGCGCGTGCACTATTTTTGGGGCGGCAAATACTATAAGCTCGGCGAGGATCCGGATTGGGGCAGCCCGCGCACTGTTGAAAGCGGCGGCAGCAGCACCACCGGCGCCGTGCGGCCCTACGGCCTTGACTGCTCGGGCTACGTGACCTGGGCCTACATACAGGCGGGCGTGAAGGCCGCCGAGATCGGCGACGGGACTTGGACGCAGTGGCAGAACTCCGACGAGATACGCTTTGACGAGCTTCGGGTGGGCGACCTGGTTTTTCAGCACCGATACCCCGGTGCAAATGGAAATCACGTTGGCATTTGCATAGGTTTTTCGGGCGGCAGGCCTGTTTTCGCGCACTGCTCCAGCGCGTACGACAACGTGGTCGTCACCACGGCGGGCGGCGTGTTTCGATATGCGCGCAGGCCGCACGCGGCGCTCGGCTCATAAAACGAAAGGCGAACTGAAATGAAAGCAGCCCTTACTTTTATAATAGGACGCGCCGGCACGGGCAAGACCGAGGCGCTGTACGATATGATACGGGAGTCCGTAAAGGCGCGCCCCGACGACCCGCGCAATTTTCTGATAGTGCCGGAGCAGGCCTCCTTCGAGGCCGAAAAGGCGCTTGCGGAGAAGCTCGGCGGCGGGCTGTTCGGCGTGACCGTGACGAGCTGGAGCCAGCTTGCGCGAAGGGCGCTCGACGGCATAGGCGTGAAGAGGGCGTTCCTTTCGCCGCAGGGCCGTGTGATGCTGGTGCGGCGTTCTGCCGACGCCTGCGCGGATCGGCTCACCGTGTTCAAAAACTCCGCCGCGTCCGGCGGGTTCCCCGCAGAAATGGACGGGCTTATCTCGCGCTTCAAGCGCTGCGGGATGGGACACTCGGAGGTCGCCGCGGCGGCGGAGCTTTTGCCCGAGCACACGCCCCTGCGCGACAAGCTTTTTGACATATCGACCCTGCTTGCCGACTGTGAGAAGCGAATGGCCGACCGATACATAGACTCCGAGGACATGATGAACGGGCTGATCGCCCGCATGGGCGAGAGCATGCTTGAAGGCGCGCGCGTTTTCATAGACGGGGGCGACACGATGCACGAGCAGGCGTACCCCGTATTCAGGGCGCTGCTGAACCACGCCGCCGAGGTGACCGCCGCGCTGAGGCTCGATCCCGACCCCGGCGTGCGCGACAGGGCGATATTCGCTCCGGAGGCCGCCGTTTACCGGCGTCTCCGCGCGATAGCCGACGGAGAAGGCGCAAGCTGCAGAACGGTCGTGCTTGAGACAAGGCGGCGTGCGGGCGGGCCGGCGCTGCGGCATCTTGAAAAGGAGCTGTTCGCGTACCCGGGCTCCGTTTACGAGGGCAAGCCCGAGGGGCTTACGCTGACGGCGGCGGCAGACCGCGAGGATGAGGTGACGGAGGCCGCCGAGAGGATAGTTTCCGCGGCAAAGGCGGGCATGCGCTACCGCGACATGGCGGTGCTTTTGAGCGACCCGCAGGGTTACGCGGGAACGGTGCAGAGGGTGTTTTCGGCGTACGGGATACCGTATTTTACCGACGTAAAGCGGAGCCTTGCTCAGCATCCTGCCGCAATGCAGCTTATCGCCGCTCTGCGCGCCTGCGACAGCGGCTTTGCGCCGGAGCACGTAATAGAGTTCATAAAGGGGGGCATGGCGCCAGTGACCCCCGACGAGGCGGAGCGGTTTGAGAACCTGCTGCTGATGCGCGGGTTTTACGGCAGCCGCCTGCGCGAGGAGTTCACGGGGGACGACGCCGCGCTGGAGGACGTGCGAAAGCGGGTAATGGAGCCGCTCACGGAGCTTGCGGAGCGGGTGTCGCGTCGGTCGGGCGAGGAGCGCGCCCGCGCGATACACGCCTTTATGGAGCGTCTCGGCGTGTACGAAAAGCAGCGCGAGCTGTGCGCGAGCCTGCACGAAAAGGGGCTCCTGCGTGAGGAGGAGGAGAACGCCCAGGTGGTCAACACCATACTTGAGGTGCTGGATCAGGTGTTCGTCATAACCGGCGACGAAAAGCTGAAGCTTTCGCGGTTCATCTCGGTACTGCGCGAGGGCTTTGCCGCGTACGAGGTGGGCGTTATACCCACGACGGCCGACCAGGTGCTGGTGGGGAGCATGGACCGGACCCGCTCGCGCGAGGTCAGGCTGCTGTTCGTGCTGGGCATGAACGACGGGCTATTCCCCAAAAAGCGCACCGACGACGGCGTGATAGACGATTCGGACCTTGCCGCGCTCCAGGCGAAGGGGCTGACGCTGTGGCGCAGCTCGCGCTCGCTTTCCGAGGGGGATATGCACACCGTTTATTCCGCTCTCTCGATGGCGACGGAAAGCGTCGCGTTCTCTTACCCCGTGAGCGTGCCGACAGCAGGCGAGGACGCAAGCGCCGCCCCGTGCAGGCTTGTGGGAACGATAAGGCGCATATTCCCTAAGCTGGAGCTTTGCGACCTTACCGCAAAGCCCGGCCCCAGGAGCAGTGAAAAGCTTGCGTTTGCGGCGCTTGCGCGGCACCTGAGACGACTTGTGGACACGGGCGAGGAGGACCCGGAGCTTGCTCCGCTTTACGCGTATTTCTCGCGCTCGCCGGAATATCGGGCAAGGCTGCGCTCCATGTGCGCGGAGCTCGAGTATTCGGCGGAGGTAGGCGCGTTCGGGCATGAGCTTGCGGTAAAGCTTTACGGAAGCTCGCTCTACGGTTCGGCTTCGCGGCTTGAGACGTTCAACCGCTGCCCCTTCATGCACTTCATGCGTTACGGGCTGGATGCGAAGGAGCGCAGGGAGCACAGCCAAAAGGTGACCGACCGAGGGACCTTTTTCCACGAGGCGATAGAAAAATACGTCCGTTACGTCATGGAGAACGGGCTTGATTGGAGGGCGCTCGGCGACGAAGACGTGTTCGCGATACTGCGCGAGATAGTCCCGCCCATCATGGCAAGGGACGACACCCCGCTTTTGAGCGACACCGCAAGGCAGCGCGCCGCCCTGGTCGGGCTCATCGAATCGGTAAAATACACCTGCTGCGCCGTGACCCGGCATATCGCCCGCGGCAGCTTTCGCCCATCGGGGTGCGAGGTGGAGTTCGGGCGCGAAAACTCGCTCTTTCCCCCGCTGCAGATACGCACGCCCGGCGGCATGGTGATAAACGTGAGCGGCATAATCGACCGCATCGACTCCTTTGAGGGCGGCGCGGGCGATGAAAGACGCCGCATAATCGACTATAAGTCCGGCGGCAAGACGTTTGACTTCGGCGAGCTTGAGGCCGGGATACAGCTTCAGCTCCCGCTGTACGCCGCAGCGGTGGACGCCGCGTCCACCGTTGGCATGTACTATATGCCCATTCAGGACATTGCCGTGACCACCGACGAGGCGGGCAACGCCGTTAAGGAGCTGACCGAAGAGCTGATGAAAAAGTTCCGTCTTTCGGGGCTTTCGCTGAAGGACGAAGAGGTGGTGGCCGCAACCGAGGAATTCGACAAGAGCTCCACCGTGATAGCCGCCAGGTACGGCAAGGACGGCGAGCTTCAGGGTGCGGGGCTTGTGTCGGACGACGAATACGGGCTGGTAATAAAGGCGGCGAAGGACCGCGCCTCGCAAACGCTCGAGCGCATCTTCGAGGGCGCAGCCGAGGTGCGCCCCTATCGCGCGGCGCACTCGAAAAGGGACTCCGCCTGCAGATTCTGCCCCTACGGCGACGTGTGCCGCTTTGACGAGAAGCTGTCACGCGAGGGCTACCGCAAGGTGTTCAAAAAAAGCGCGGACGCCTTTTTCGGCAGAAAAAAGGATTGACCCCCGCCCGCAAAAAGCTGTTTACAACATGCCTGAGATATGGTATTATTGATAAAGGGACGCTCCTCCGGGCGCCCCTATTATTTTTTCGGGAGATCATTATGGCTACGATTTCAAGAGGCGTACGCGCGCCCATCATACGCCGTGGCGACGATATAGTTAAGATCACGGTCGATTCAGTGCTTTCACAGGCGGAGCGCGAGGGGTTTTCCCTGCGCGAGCGCGACGTTGTCGCCGTGACCGAGGCCGTCGTCGCAAGGGCGGACGGCAACTACGCAAGCGTAGACGATATTGCGGCCGACGTAAAGGCCAAGCTGGGCGGCGGGCATATAGGGCTCGTCTTCCCCATCCTTTCGAGGAACCGCTTCTCCATCTGTCTGCGCGGCCTTGCGCGCGGGGCAAAGAAGGTCACCGTTATGCTGTCCTACCCCTCGGACGAGGTCGGCAATCACCTTGTCGATCCCGACGTGCTGGAGGGCACGGGCGTGAACCCCTGGGCGGACACGCTCACAAGCGACGAATTCTACGCGCTGTGCGGGGGCGAGTGCCGCCATCCGTTCACGGGCGTCGACTATATCGAGCTTTACCGCGGCATAATCGAGGGCGAGGGCGCGGAGGCGGAGATAATCTTTTCTAATCGCCCCGAGCGGATACTGGACAGCACCTCCGACGTCATCTGCTGCGACATCCACACGCGCGCCCGCACCAAGGCGAGGATCGAGCGCGCAGGCGGCAGCGCGCTGACCCTCTGCGACATACTGAACGCCCCGGTAAACGGCTCCGGCTTCAACCCCGAATACGGGCTTCTGGGCTCCAACAAGGCCACGGAGGACTCCGTAAAGCTCTTCCCCAAAAACGCACGGCAGGTCGCGGAGGGTATCCGCGAGGAGATCTTCAGGCGCACGGGAGTGCACGTCGAAGCGATGGTCTACGGCGACGGCGCGTTCAAGGACCCCGTAGGCAAGATATGGGAGCTGGCGGACCCCGTGGTATCCCCCGGCTACACCGAGGGGCTTATGGGCCTGCCCAACGAGCTTAAGCTGAAATTCCTTGCCGACAACGATTATGCCCATCTTTCGGGCGAGGCGCTGGCGGAGAGCATACGCGAGCGCATCCGCAAAAAGGACGCCGACCTTAAGGGCTCCATGCTGTCGCAGGGCACCACCCCCAGGATGCTGACCGACCTTATAGGCTCGCTCTGCGACCTGACGAGCGGCTCCGGCGACAAGGGCACGCCCATCGTGCTGGTGCAGGATTATTTTGTGAATTACGCCGACTGAGGCAATAAAAAACGCGGCTCCGCACCGTACGGTGCGGAGCCGCTCCTTTATGCTCAAAGCATTTCTTCAACTGCCCTGCGCACGTTCTTCATATCCTCGGTGGGCTCGAAGCGGGCGGCCACCCTGCCCTCGCGGTCTACAAGGAACTTGGTGAAGTTCCACTTGATATACGCCTTGTCGCCGAACGCCTTGTTATTCATGTTGGCGAACTTGTTGAGAGCGGCGTTCTTCAGGCCCTTGCCAAAGCCCACAAAGGGCTTCTCGGTGGCAAGATAGGCAAAGAGCGGATCGGCGTTTTCGCCGTTGACGTCTACCTTTTTGAACTGGGGGAAGTCCGTGCCGAACTTTAAGGTGCAGAACTCGTGGATCTCATCCTCGCTGCCGGGGGCCTGGTTTGCAAACTGGTTGCAGGGGAAGTCGAGTATCTCGAAGCCCCTGTCGCGCAGGTCCTTATACATGGCCTCAAGCGGCTCGTAATGCGGGGTGAAGCCGCAGCCTGTGGCGGTGTTGACGATAAGCAGCACCTTGCCAGCGTACTCGGAAAGGGATACGTCGTTCCCCTTCATGTCCTTGACTGTGAAATCGTAAACTGTGCTCATGTTCCTGTTCTCCTTTTCGATCAGTTTTTCAGCAATTCATACAGCAGAACGTAAAGCTCCGCCGCCTTTTCGGGCGCAAGCGGGATGCACGCGCCCACCTCAAGCGGCACCTTTGCCGCCGCCGCCTGCAAAGCCCTGCCCTTTTCGGTAAGGCTTATGACCACGACGCGGTCGTCCCCGGGCGACCTGCGCCGCTCAAGCAGGCCCTCGCCCTCCAGCTTTTTGAGAAGGGGCGAGAGAGTGCCGCTGTCGAGCATAAGCTTTTCGCAGATCTCCCCCACGGTAAGCCCGTCGCGCTCCCACAGCACCAGCATCACTATGTACTGCGTGTAGGTCAGCCCCAGCGGCTTTAAGTGCGGCGTGTACAGCCCGGTAACCCTGCGCGCCGCGGCGTACAGCGGAAAGCAAAGCTGGTTTTCAAGCTTCATCGCCTCGATGTTTTTGCGGTCCATATCCGCCCCTCCTTCGTTATATTTTATCCAATTAGATTGTATCAAATACATTCGCTTGCGTCAAGCCCGTTATAAAATATATTTTTGCCGGGGCCGAAAAAAGCCCCGGACATACCGGGGCGGGAATGCGCTCAGTTCCTTGCGGGGAAGGGCGTCAGGTCGTTTGTCAGGCGGTTCGTGATATCGTCTATCGCCGTGGTGATATCGGTGCGGTTGCCTATCTCGCTTGCGATCTGGTCGCAGGAGTACATGACGGTGGAATAATGCTTGCCGCCGAACGCCTTGCCTATGTCGGGATAGGAGATGTTCGTAAGCGTGCGGCACAGGTACATCGCAACGTGCCTGGGCACGGCTATGCGCTTGTCGCGGCGGGTGGAGACCAGCTCCTCCACGGTCACGTTGAAGTAATCCGCCGTGACCTGCTTTATAAGCTCGGGGGTGACCATATGCTTGCCCTCGGAGGAGACGTAATCGCGCAGCACCACCTCGACGAAGCTGCGGTCTATCGTAGCGCGCTTTGAAAAATCGGCGTACAGCACGACGCGGTTATAGCAGCTCTCAAGCTCGCGCACGTTGGAGCTGAACTTTTCGGCCATATACAGGAGCGCGTCGCCCGTTATGTCGACGTGGTCGCGCTCGGCCTTGCCGGTAAGTATCGCTACCCTCGTTTCGACCTCGGGGGGCTTTATGTCCGCAGTGATGCCCCACGAGAAGCGCGTCCTAAGGCGCTCCTGCAAAAAGGGCAGGTCCTTGGGGCTCTGGTCGGAGGTGATGACTATCTGCTTGTTTGCGCCGTGCAGGGCGTTGAAGGTGTTGAAAAACTCCATCTCCGTCGCCTCCTTGCCTCCGATGAACTGTATGTCGTCCACGAGCAGCAGATCGAGCTTGCGGTATTTGTTGCGCAGCTCCTCACGGGTGTCGTACTTAATGGCGGAGATGACGTCGTTTGTGAAATCCTCGCTGGATACGAAGCAGATATTGAACTCGGGGTGCATCTCATGCACGTAATTGCCGATGGCGTGAAGGATATGCGTTTTGCCGAGGCCCGACCCGCCGTAGATGTAGAGCGGGTTGTAGGCCGACGCGGGATTGTCGGCAACGGCAACCGCCGCGGCGTGCGCAAAGCGGTTGGACTCGCCCGTTACAAAGGTGTCGAAGGTGTATTTCGACTGTACGCCGAAAAACACCCCCTGCTCGCCCGAGCCCTGAGTGGGCACGGAAACAACGGGCTCATTCTCCTGCTTCATTATGAAGCTGACGTTATAGTTAGAGCCGTTCGCCTTGTTGACGCACTCCGTGACTATGCCGGCGTAGAACTGGCGCAGCGTGTTGACGTACGTTTCGTTCTGTGCCATGAGTATGAGAGTATTGCCCTCCAGCGAGATGGGCTGTATATCTTTGATCCAAGTTTTATAGCTCGTCGGCGTCATTTCCTCCTGCAGAACGGGAAGAGCCTTCGACCATATTACCTGAGCAGAAATCATGGTTCCCCCAATCATTTTACCGTGACGAGATAAGAACGGAACCGGAGGGCACGCTCCGGTTCCCATAGGTATAATATCAAAATTCAGCGGCGGATTCAACCGCAAATTTGCCCGGATTGTATGGACAAACCGGCCGCGGATACAATATCTTGTACCCCGAAACAGGCAAAATTAAAATTCAACAACGTAATTGTTTCGGCAGGATCCGACGGGTTTTACGCCTGCGTCGGGGTCATTCGCCCTGCCGCCGGGCGGGCACGCCGCCGTCTGCGGGCGCCTCCTCCGCCGTCTGCGGGTCCGCCTCGGGCTCAGCTCCCGGCACGGGCTCCCGCCTCCACGCGGGATCGCGCTTTGCGCGGAC
>JAEEGL011444682.1_pt1 | contig 10133 bp, 4 predicted proteins | sample 9134231 | NCBI WGS metagenome assembly JAEEGL01 (sample SAMN16246548, study PRJNA631951) | gut metagenome | biome: gut microbiome; feature: rumen; material: fiber-attached | host: Bos | place: Iran: Karaj | collected 2018-10
CTGTTTTTATCATCATCCAATTCCAAGATAATTATTCTATTCTCCGGAACATTATCTGAAAGCAGGTATTCTCTATATATTTCTTTAAGAAGAAATGACTTTCCACATCTTCTCACACCTGTTATTACCTTCGGAAATCCATTGTTCTTTGCACTGATTAACTGAGTCAGATATTTATCTCTTTTTATCATATAATCTCCTAAATTGTAGAATTCTACATTTTTGTCAATTACACCTTATCACATCGCATCGTCTTAATCAACAAAATTGTAGAATTCTACACTTTTAGCGATTATCATAATTCAATAAAAAACACCCCAAGACAGTTGTCCTGAGGTGTAATAAGTCGTATTTGATTGTCCAAAGACGTAATACGTTGTGAAACGATTATCTCTATTTGAACTGAGTTGCACTTTTGCACTCTTGTGCCCATATTACTGTTGCACTATTTCACTATGTTCTTCGCCCATATCCCGGAATGTACCATGAGCGCACCGATCAGTGCCTTCGGTAATTCAAGAGACTGGACCATTGCAAACATCATTACCAGGCCGGTATCCGTATATCTGCTCAGGAAATATGCTGCGGGAACATACGCAAGCCATGTGAAACAGCTGTCAAAGAGGAAGGTTATACCCACTCTTCCCCCCGCTCTTATAATAAAATATGCTGCATGTGCATATGCCACAACAGGCATCAGAGCTCCGGTGATCATGAGCAGCTTTGTTGCCAGATCCCGGATATCCTGTGTTGTATTATACAGTCTCGGGAAGAAAGGACTTAAAGCTATCTGGAGCAGTCCGAATATAAATCCAAGGAACACCGTAAACGCAAGAAGCCTTACGGAATCACCCTTAGCCTTCTCAATATCACCTTTCCCAAGCTGCTGGCCTATTATGATGCCTACACACTCACCTGTTGCAATAAAAGCCACTCCCAGCAGGTTCCAGAGCGTGGACTGTATATTCTGCGCAGCCACTGCGCTTAAGCTTCGGTATGAATAGCACTGGTTAAGAAAAGTGGTTCCGGCTGCCCACAGTACCTCATTGCACATAAGCGGCAGGCTCTTGATGAAGAATTTCCATGCAAGATTCCCGGGTATAAAGAGGTGCTTAAATGCTCCCCTGATAAACGTATGTACATCGCTGTGTCTGTTCGTATAAACGGCAAGCACCATAAGCTCTACAGTCCTTGATAATACTGTAGCTATGGCGGCGCCGCGTGCACCGAATGCCGGCAGTCCGAAGTATCCGTAAATCAGGATGAAATTCCCCGCAAGGTTGACCAGCACTGCTGCAAGTGACGCCTTCATTGGCACAGATGTCTCTCCTGTCTCACGCAGTGTTCCGGAATATGCCATCGCGATTGCCAGAGGGAACAGCCCGACAAGCATTATACGCATATATGAATTGCCGATATTAAGCGTTTCCAATGCATCTGACGGCGAACCTTCTCCCTGGAGGAAGGTACTTATAAGAGTACTTCCGAATATGATGAACAGCACTAACGCTATGCAGGCCAGTATAAGATTCATAACGATCTTGAACCTGAAGGTATTCCTTACGCCTTCCTCATTCTTCATTCCATGATACTGTGCCGTAAATATTCCTACTCCCGCTACCGCCCCGAAAATCATCAGGTTATACACAAACAGCATCTGGTTGGCAATCGAAACACCTGACAGTGCATTGGTCCCAAGTCTTCCAATCATAAGATTATCAAGCAGATTCACTAAGTTGGATATGGCATACTGCACCATCATGGGAACTATCAGTCTGAGTGCATGATAATAAAATTGTTTATCTCCGATATATTTTCTCATAGTCAGAATATTATAATACGTTCCCCGTACCTGTTCAAGAGTGTTAGGGGACCAGGGGACGGTTCTCCGGTTCCTTCTTTTATTGGAACCGGAGAACCGTCCCCTGGTCCCCTAGAACCGTCCCCTGGTCCCCTCTCCTCTAGTCTATCTTCTCAAGATTGATCGCACATACCTTATATTCGGGTATTCTTGCGAACTTATCAAGCGCCGCATTGGTGAGTACATTCGCGTTTCCGTCCGGGAAATGGAACGGCATCCATGTCTCGCCCGGCGATACCTTCTCCGATACTCTTGCGGTAGACAGAATCGCTCCCCTGCGGGACGATACCCTTATCTTCTCGCCGTTCGATATCCCGAGCCTTGCCGCATCCGAAACATTTACCTCTATGAAAGATTGTCCCTCTCTCTCCATAAGTCCCGGCGTCTTACCCGTCATCGCACGTGTATTGTAATGGTACAGGATACGCCCGGTCATCATAATGAACGGATAATCATGATCGGGCAGCTCTGCACTCGGCGTATATTGCGCAGGATAGAACCATCCAAGCCCCCGTGAGAACTTACCCACATGAAGGATGGGAGTTCCGGGATGCTTAACATCAGGACACGGCCACTGCAGGCTCTCGCCCCTGTCAAGCCTGCGGTGCGAAATACCGCCGAAGCTCGGAGTCAGGGAAGCGATCTCATCCATTATCTCTTCACTTGTAAGCTTCGGCTGGGGATATCCCATACGGTTCATTATATCTGTGAAAATATCTGTATCGAGCCTCATCTCTCCGTCGAGCTCCACAGCCTTTCTTACTCTCTGCACCCTTCTCTCCGTATTGGTAAACGTTCCCTCTTTCTCGGCATACGAAGTTCCGGGAAGAATAACGTCCGCATACTGTGCGGTCTCTGTCATAAACAGATCCGAAAGTACCAGAAAGTCAAGACTTTCAAGTGCTTTCTTTATATGATGCTGGTCTGCATCCGTTACTATCGGATCCTCTCCGAATATAAACAGTCCGCGTATCTCCTTATCTATTGCCTTACCGAATACATCGGTCGCATGTGTTCCCGGCTTCTTATTAAGCTTGACGCCCCATGCCTTTTCGAATTTGCTTATAACCTTTTCATCAACTACCTTCTGATACCCCGGGAAATCAGTCGGCAGCGCACCCATGTCGCAGGCACCCTGAACATTATTCTGTCCTCTTAAAGGATTGACGCCGCAGCCGCTCTTGCCCAGCTTTCCTACCAGCATGGCCATGTTTGACATCGACATAACGCCCTCAGTGCCCGTTGAATGCTCTGTAACTCCGAGGCAGTATATTATGGGCGCCTTCTTTGCCTTGGCATACATAAGCGCGGCTTCTCTTAAGTGATCTGGATCTATGTGACATATCTCTCCGACCTTCTCGGGAGTATACTCCATCACTATCTCCTTAAGCTCCTCATATCCCTCAGTCCGATCATTAATGAACTTCTCATCCATAAGGCCTTCGTTTATGATGACGTTCATCATACCGTTGGCAAAGGCAACATTGGTTCCGGGCTTAAGCTTAATATGTACGTCTGCCTTCTTGGACAGCCCTATATCACGCGGATCGACAACTATAAGTCTCGCTCCCCTGTCGACAGCCTGTCTTATCTGCATGCCTATAACGGGATGAGCTTCCTCCGGATTGGAGCCCACCAGCATTATGCAGTCCACATCATTGGTTATATCCCCTATCGGATTCGTCATCGCACCTGAGCCGAGAGTCATGGCAAGTCCGGCAACGGTAGCCGAATGACATACTCTTGCGCAGTTATCGACATTATTGGTACCAAAGGCACAGCGCACCATTTTCTGGAGCATATAGCAGTCCTCGTTCGGGGACCGTGAACAGGCGAATCCGGCAAGCGCATCCGGACCGTATTCCTTCTTTATCTTCATGAACCTGGCGGCTATCAGGTCAAGAGCCTCATCCCATGTAGCCCTTTCGAACTCTCCTGTTTTCTTATTCTTGATAAGAGGATATTTAAGCCTCTCAGGCGAATGTACGAAGTTAAAGGAGCCGAACCTTCCCTTAACACACAGAAGGCCCTTGTTGGACGGACCGTTGGCAGGCTCAACATCCACTATCACATTATCCCTTACCACCAGATAATACTGACAACCCGTAGCGCAGTGCGGACAGGTGGTCAGTACCTTATCTACACGTCCCGACTGATATTTGCTCCTGTTCTTTGCGATAAGCGCACCGGTTGGACATGCCTGTGCACAGTTGCCGCAGCTCTCACAGCTGCTCTCCTTCCAGTCCGGTCCGAACGGAGCATTTATAAGTGTTGTTGTACCGAGCTTTCCGTTCTTAAGCGTCCTGTTCCCTGTTATCTTATGACAGGTTGATACGCATCTCTGACAGTTAATACAAAGCTCCGGATAATATGTAAGGAAAGGATTTTCCTTCTTAACAATGGCATTATGAACGGATTTCTCATATTTTGACATCTCAATGCCATATTCTCTTGCCAGATCCTGGAGCTGGCAGTCGCCTGACTTGCCGCAGGAGATACATCTTACGTCATGATGAGCAAGCAGAAGGTGCAGGACCTCCTTTCTGGATGCAACAACCCTCGGCGAAGATGTATTTACAACCATACCTTCCCTTACCTTCGTATTACAGCTCGTCGCAAGGCTCTCTCTTCCTTCCACTTCAACAACACACATCTTGCAGGCGCCGATCTCGTTTACCCCCTTAAGATAACAGAGAGTAGGTATATTAATATCATTGCTCCTGGCTGCCTCCAGTATGGTCAGCCCTTCCTTTACCTCGAATGTTTTACCGTCTATAGTGATCCTTACCATCAGTCTATGCCTCCTCCTATTACGTTTCCACAGCCGAAGTGGTCACAGCGCAGGCACTTTCCACACTCCTGCATGGCTTCCTCATACGACATTCCGTTCTCCACGGGTTCGAAATTCTTCTTACGTTCTCTTGCCGAAATATCGGTAAGATGTACTCTTCCGTAATGATTCCTGTCGTTCTCACGAGGCTCGGGTATATCTATCTCTTCAAGATATTTATGATGATAACCCAGATATTCGTCTATATTAAGAGCCGCTACCTTGCCTGCTCCTATCGCCTTGATCACCGTTGCGGGACCGAATACACAGTCACCTCCGGCGAATACCTTCTCATAGCCCTTGATCCTTGTGGTATCCTCTGTCTCGAAGGTCTTTCTCCTTGGATTAACACTGTATTTTTCAAAAGGCGCGGAAACGATATCCTGACCGATGGCCATAAGGACCACCTCGCATCTGATCTCACGTTCCGGAGAATTGGCATCGGTCACGCCCGGTCTTCCCTGAATGTATTCATATACACGCTGTGGCTGCATTACGAATCCCGCCACCTTACCCTTCTCCACTCTTACAGAACGCGGGGCATTCATTGTAAGGAGCTCTACTCCTTCTTCTATCGCGCCCTGTATTTCAGAAGGAAGGGCTGTCATATCCACCTGGCGGCGTCTGTATATAATGGTAACCTCATCCGCCTTACATCTAATCGCAGATCGGGCGGCATCCATGGCCACATTGCCTCCGCCTACCACCACAACTCTCTTTCCCTTGAAATCAGGAATGTCTCCTCTTCCTATATCCCCGAGAAAATCAACTGCCGAGTACACCCCTTCAGCATTGACGCCTTCAATCTTAACCGTCTTGCCTACCTGAGCTCCTATTGCGATATAGACCGCATTATATTCATTCACAAGCTCATCCATCTTCTCTGCATCCACCGGTGTTTCAAGATGAACATCAATGTTTCCCGTTGAGAGTATCGCATTTATGTCCTGATCGAGCCTGTTCTTCGGAAGCCTGTAGTTCGGAATTCCGAAACGCAGCATACCGCCAAGCTGAGCACGTTCCTCAAATATATCCACATGATGTCCCATGAGCGACAGATAGTATGCCGCCGTAAGCCCGGACGGTCCGCCGCCCACTATGGCAACCTTCTTTCTGGTAGATACATTGCATTCGGGTGTCTTGACCTGATCCGCAGCTATCTGATCCACCGCGAACTTCTTAAGTCCCCTTATATTAACAGGCGAATCAAGCAGGTCTCTTCTGCACTTTGCCTCACATGGATGTTCGCAGATAAAGGCACATGCCGTAGGAAAGGGATTATCCTGCCTTATAAGATTGATAGCTTCGGCATATCTGTGTTCGCCGATAAGAGCTATATATCCCGGTATATCAACATGAGCGGGACAATATGAAATACACGGAACGGTCTGTCCTACCTCATCCCGGCACGAACGGTCCAGAATGTGACTCATGTACTCATCCCTGAAAAGCTCGGTACTCTCAAGCACTATCCTGGCCGCTTCATAACCTATGGCGCAGTCCGCACTGTCACGTATCATTTTCCCGAGGGATACCATATCCCTGAATGTATCCATATCAGCTCTTCCCTCAAGTATCTGTTTCATCATGCCTTCGAGCTGTTCGAGTCCGTCACGGCACGGTACACACTTACCGCATGTCTGCGATCTGGCACTCTGCAGAAATGCCAGCTGCACCGCTATCGGACATACCCCCGGCGGATTCGCCTTGACGCGCTTAACGAACCTGTCGAGGAACTTAGCGGTCTTCTCATTCATTTCGTTCTTATGAACGACGTTTTTCGTCTGCATTTTATTCTTCCCTCCGATAAATCATCCGGCTATTATCAGTAAACCGTTTATTCTTACAGTCTCCGTTACTGAAACTGTCAAATTATGTGACTTTCTGAATGCAAATAATGAGATTCATTCAGAAATCAATTCGTTTGCTATAATTCACTCCTCTTCGGATACAGTCCTGAATGTCTCCTTAGGTCCCAGATATGACTCAGGTATCCGGGTTCCTGCCTCACGTATAACGATCTTCTCGGGAACAAATCCCGGATCCATCGCAAACAGTCTGACTGTATTCAGACCGGCTGTAAGAATAAGTCGTGCCAAGCTTACTCTTATATTGTCAAGAACACCAAAAGCCCAGAATTCCTGATTATCGCCTACCCTGAAATCCTCAGGAACCGTATCCACGGTCTCTATCTCTTCATCCCATTTACAGGTGCCTGCCACATTGCCTGCTGCCGATGATATTCCGTATCTTAGCTTATTATCCATTGACACAGGATTGCATGGTGCCGAATAAACAGTGACCTCATATTCATCCTCTTTGTCAACATACACAAGATAATCAAGCGAAGGCGCATTCTTCGCCGGTTCGAAGCTTTCCGTTACTGGGAAAGCCTTCATGGCTGACAGTGTGCGTCCGTAATCTTTAAGCTTCACAAAATGTCCTGCATCCGTACTGTTTGACGTTGCAAAATGTTCCGCTTCAATGGATATATAGTTATACGGCCTGTATTCAATCTTTTCATCATTATAGCCACACCATACATATGTATTTGCGGGAAGCTGTGCATAATCGGCGCAGTTCACGGGTACGGTTATTTCCGTATCACCGTATTCACTGTGTATCACGATCACTGCCGGCACACTATCTGATGCTGTATACGATACATTATTCGATACATTACCCGATGTGCTGTCTGATGCTCTGTCTGACATATTTCCGGGAATATTCTCTCTTTTGCACTTTATGTAAACCACTTCACAGAAAGCGCCGGGACATGATCCCTTTAACGCTGATATCTCAAGCCACGATGCGTCACACTTTACCTCGTAATCGGCACTGCCTCGTCCGGTGGTATACAGCGTTATCCTTGCATTATCACATGAAGGATCGAGGAAATCCGGAAGGATAAGCTTCTTCCCGGTCCATACGCTTCCCTCTGTATGCTGATCCGTCCCTGGTATGGTAACCACGAGTCTTGCCTTGTTGGACGGCTCATTCTCATACAGGACAGGGAAACGGCATTCCTCTTCGTTCCAGTTCCTGAAGCCGATATGCTCAGACATCCCCATTCCGTACCACTTGCCGTCACGAAGCTCATGCAGCTTATCGGTAAGTGCCCTGTCAAGAGCCAGACCCGTCCTTGCTTCTCCCGCAAGCTTCCCCGCCATCGACGCACCTATTTCCGTAAGATAATGGTTCTCCGTCGTTGCAAGCCACAGCTTCGTAAGATTAAGTGTGGCAATGAGCGGATATCCTATGAGCTGGAAGAAGGTGAACGCATTACTCTCATCACACAGCGCACTCACATTATCGGCCGTCTCCATAAGTTCGGTTATCCTGACTGACAGATCTTCAAGTTCTCCGTAGTTTACCGCATGATATATGCCATCATTCATAGCCTCAGGCCTGCGGTTGTTTGCTATCCTCGTATACCCCTTAAGAAGCTCCGTCATTGTCTTCTTTGCGGCTGCATCCATACTGTTTCCGAACTGCATCTCGATGAACTCCTTATTGAATTCATCCACGCTGTTCAGATTCGATATACCCCATTTCTCATAATCGTACGCAAGTGATAAAAAGTATGAAAGCGGGTATTCGGTAGTGAAAATATCACCTACATTGACAATCCACAGATCCCTTATACCGAATTCATAGGCTGTGGTCATCTGCTCCCATACCTTGGGAAGATATGTACTGTTCACCCATTCATAGGATACAGGCCACCCGTGATAATCAAAGTGATAATACATTCCGTAGCCGCCATTATGTTCACGCATATGCTCTGTCGGCAGCGTCCTGAGATTACCGAAATTATCATCACAGAGCATGAGGGTTACTCCTTCAAGCTCAGGCGAATCCATAAGTCCCTCAGTCACCCCGTCACCATAGAAGAAGGGTTCCACCTCCTTATACAGCGCAAGCATCCTCGGTACCTTGTCAATATCCTCATTTACATTCTCTCTTATCAGTCTGTTCTGGGTTTTTAAGACGTCTCTCAGCAGGTCTATATTATCCTTAAGAGTCGCATCCTCGCCCATGATGGTCGAATCGAATTCCCCGCGCATGCCGACTGTGATGACGTTCTCAAAATGTCCTCCGCGTTTCAGCCCGTCTTCCCAGAATCTTGTTATTCCTTCCTCATTCTTCCTGAAATCCCAGGCATCGCCATAGATGGACTCAGGACCTCTTAAATACTTATATTCCTCACCCTGCCTTAAGCATGGCTCATGATGAGACATTCCCATCACTACTCCGAGCTCATCTGCCAGTTCCGCATTCTTAAGCCCCGGCCCGTCATCAGGAAAGATCGCTGTCCACATGGCAGGCCACATATAATTACCCTTAAGCCTTAAGAGGAGCTCAAAAACATGCTCATACATATCGGCGTTAAATCCGCCGAAGTTCTTATTGGTCCAGTTCCCGAAGGCCGGCCACTCATCATTTATAAAGAATCCGCGGTATCTTACAGAGGGCTCCTTTGAGGTATGGCCATCCTCCGCAGTAAGTATAAGCTCCGTCATCTTATCCGGCATGATATCGCACCAGTCTGTAAGAGGAGATACCTTTAATATGTCCGATAGATGGAACAGTCCGTAAATTGTTCCTCTTTTATCGCTTCCTGCTATTATAAGCGCTGCTTCCACACCCGCGAAGGGCTCAGCGGCAACGGTAAAGGAATATACCTCACGCTTACCACGTATATCATCAAGCTTTATGATCCCTCTTACGTCAAGCTCATCAAGAAGAGGACTCCGGCCGACGGTACCATATATAACCGGATATTTCGCTCCTGAAAAGATATTACATATTGAAGCTTCGGTCTGTTCTGTTGATACACCGTCTGCAGGGATATCCCTCGTCTGCGGCATTGCGTCGAAAACATGAGAAACATCCTGTCTTACCTTATGGGCAATCTTTTTAACACCGCTAAACGCTGTTTCTTCATAAATAAATATGATTTCACCTGTTTCAATGTTATTTCTGTTAATGAAAAATTCAGGCATGATCTCCTCCTTTTACTGTTGATTCCATAGTAAACGAATTAGAAACGTTTACTATATTACATGGCAAACGGTAAAGATATCTTTACCTTGAATCTTATTTCAGTAAAGGCAGACTCCACACAGTTAGTCTGCCTTTACTTTCAATCATATAATTCAGGATGCAAAACTATACTTTTTATGATCAACGGATTGTTCCGTGCTTCGCACTTATGTCATAAGGAATCCACCGCTTCGCGGTACCCCTTATGACGAATACCCACAATCCTACCCACCATTCGCAATATCGTGGTGCTAGGCCCCACTTCTTGCTCATGTTGGGGCGGGTCATAAATCCTTGTCCCCACCATCAAGCAAGCTTGTGGTGTTGACAGGCTTTTGACCATTTAATCATCACATAATTCAGGATGCAAAACTATACTTTTTATGATTAACCCTC
>JAEEGL011992297.1_pt1 | contig 10133 bp, 9 predicted proteins | sample 9134231 | NCBI WGS metagenome assembly JAEEGL01 (sample SAMN16246548, study PRJNA631951) | gut metagenome | biome: gut microbiome; feature: rumen; material: fiber-attached | host: Bos | place: Iran: Karaj | collected 2018-10
GCGCCAGCATCGTGTACCGCACCATTGAAAACCTGATCCGCATCGATTACGCGCTTTCCTTTTTCCTCAAGGACGCGGAGGCGCTGGAGCCCACGGTGCGGGACATCCTGCGTATCAGCGCCTGCCAATTGTTGTTCCATGACCGGATCCCGGAAAACGCGGTTGTGGACGAAGCGGTGAAGCTGACCCGGGGCGCGGGGCTGGAAGGCCTGACGGGGCTCACAAACGCGGTGCTCCGTTCCCTGATCCGGGGCAAGGATGAAATCAGGTGGCCTGCGGAGGATGAAGGGGCCAAATATCTTTCCATCATGTATTCCGTGCCCCTGTGGCTGGCAGAAAGGCTGCTGGAGGCCTACGGCCCCGAAATGGCCAAGGAAATCTGCGCCTTCCGCAGCGACGCTCATTATACCGTGATCCGGCCCAACCTGATGAAGTACAGCGACGAAGCGTTTGAAGCGCTGCTGCAGAAAAAGGTGTGGGAAGTGGAAAAGGGCGCGGCGCCCCACGCTTTTAGGGTGCGCATGGCCTCTGAAATCGCCCGGGACGCGGATTATCTGGCAGGCAATTTCTCCATTCAGGGAGAAAGCAGCATGCTGGCCGCCCAGGCGCTGGATGTGAAGCGCGGCATGCAGGTGCTGGATTGCTGCGCGGCCCCCGGCGGCAAAACGGCGTATCTGGCGGAAAGCATGGCGGGCACGGGCCGGGTGTACGCCTGGGACGTGCATGAACACCGGGTCACGCTGATCAAGGCCATGATGCACAGACTGCATCTGGAAAATGTGCGGCCCATTGTACGGGACGCCGCCGTATTAAAGGACGAACTGGTTTCCACCATGGACGCGGTGCTTTTGGACGCGCCCTGCTCCGGCCTGGGGGTCATGGACAACAAACCCGATATCAAGTACCGGGCTACGAAGGAATCCGTAAAGGAGCTTACGGACCTTCAGGAAAAGCTGCTGAACACCTGCTGCCAGTACGTGAAGCGGAACGGTTTCCTGGTATATTCCACCTGCAGCGTGCTGCCGGAGGAAAACGAGGAACAGGTGAAAAAGTTCCTGGCCAGCCACCCGGACTTTACCCTGGCTCCCCTGCCAGCTTCCTTTGATGAAAAATTCAAGGCGCATTATACGGATGGAGGCCTGCAGCTGCTGCCGCATCGGGACGGGGTGGAAGGCTTCTTCATCGCGCGGATGAAACGAGTGAAATAATGAGCGAAAACAAGCTGCAATGGATGGGGCTGTACCCGGAGGAGCTGAAGGCCGCGCTGGCCGAAATGGGCGAAAAGCCCTTTCGGGCTTCTCAGTTTTTTTCCTGGCTGCACAAAGGAGCCTGCTTCCCGGAAATGACCAACCTTTCCCTTTCTTTGCGGGAAAAGCTGGCGGAAAAAGGAATCGATCAGCCGGTGGAAATCCGGGAACGGCGGGTATCCCAACTGGACGGGACGAAGAAATTTCTGTACGCCCTGCCGGACGGAAACTGCATTGAAGGGGTGCTGATGCGCTATCATTACGGGGCTACTTTGTGCGTATCCACCCAGGTGGGCTGCAAAATGGGCTGCCGCTTCTGCGCCAGCACGCTGGATGGCTGCGTTCGCAATCTGACGGCAGCGGAAATCCTGGGCCAGGTGCAGTGCGCCAACCGGGAACTGGGCGAGGAACGGGTACACAACATCGTGCTCATGGGCAGCGGCGAGCCCATGGATAACTATGACGAGGTGGTTCGGTTTCTGCGTCTGGTGTCCCATCCCGATGGGCTGAATATCGGCCTTCGCCATATATCCGTCAGCACCTGCGGCCTGGTGCCCCAAATGAGGAAATTTGCCCAGGAGGGGCTTCCCGTTACCCTGTCTTTGTCCCTGCACGCGCCAAATGATCAGATCCGGCGGCAGATCATGCCGGTGGCGCTTCGGTACACCATGGAAGAAACATTGGATGCCTGCCGGTACTACATTGAAAAAACAGGGCGCCGCGTGGTGTTTGAATACGCCCTGATCGACGGGGTAAACGCCTCTGAGGAAAACGCGGAGGAGCTTTCCGATCGGCTGCGGGGCATGCAGTGCCATGTGAACTTGATTCCCTTGAACACAGTAAAAGAAAGAAATCTGTTCGGCGTTACGGAGGCTCAGGTGAGCGCGTTTCTCAATGTGCTGGAGCGGCGGCATATTTCCGCCACCCGCCGCCGGGAAATGGGCGATGATATTGAAGGAGCCTGCGGACAATTGAGAAAAAAGATCATGCGGGAGGATCATCCATGAGGGCAGCGTCCAGAACCCATATTGGCAACGTCCGCGCGTCCAACCAGGACGCGCTGATTGTGGTACCCGGAAAATATGGCCTGTACGGCGTAGCGGACGGCATGGGCGGCCATAAGGCGGGCGATGTGGCCAGCCAAATGGCGGTGCGTGTGTTAAGCCAGGAGCTGGAAAAGAAAAAGCCTTCGGAAGCGCTGCTGCGTTCCGGCATCGAAAAAGCCAACCTGATGATTTACGAGGAGCAGAAGCGGAATCCGGATTTCAGCGGTATGGGCACCACCCTGACCGTGATCTGGGAGGATCGGGACCGGGTGCTGCTGGGCCATGTGGGCGACAGCAGGGCCTATCGGCTGCGGGGAAAAGAAATCGAACAGGTGAGCCTGGATCATTCCATGGTGGCCGAAATGGTGCGGGACGGCGTGATCACAGCGGAAGAAGCGCTCCGCCATCCGTATCGGAATATCATTACCCGCGCTTTGGGCGCGGAGGATACGGTGAACGTGGATATCCTGGAAATGGAAAGACAGCCGGGAGATGTGTTTTTGATCTGCTCCGACGGCCTGTCCGAATATGTGCGGGACCGCGAAATGCGGGACGTGCTGCTTCGCCTGTCCCTGGAAGATGCGGCGGATGAGCTGCTGCGCCGCGCCCTGGAAGGCGGCGGAAGAGACAACGTTTCCCTGGTGATCGCGGAGGTGACGGCATGATCGGTCGTGTGCTGGACAACCGCTATGAGCTGGTGGAATTCGTTGGCAAAGGCGGCATGGCGCTGGTTTACCGGGCCGTTGACAAGCGCACGGGGCATTCTGTGGCGGTCAAGATCCTGCGGCCGGAATTCAACCAGGACGCCGAATTTTCCAGCCGCTTTGAGCGGGAAGCCATGGCGGCCAGCAAAATGAGCCACCACAACATCGTGAATCTGCTGGATGTGGGCCAGGACGGCGATATGCGGTATCTGGTCATGGAATACGTGAAAGGGCGCACGCTGAAGGAAGTGATACGCCAGAAAGGGGCCCTTCCGCCCACTGTGGCGGCGCAGATCGGCATCCGCATCCTGAGCGCTCTGCAGCATGCCCATAAAAACGGCATCATTCACCGGGACATCAAACCGCAGAACATTCTGGTGCACTCCGACGGGCTGATCAAGGTGGCCGATTTCGGCATCGCCCGGGTGGCGGGCAGCAACACCATCAGCACGGATGACAGCGTGATGGGCTCGGTGCATTATTTCTCCCCGGAGCAGGCCAAAGGGGAGCCCGTCACCGCTGCCAGCGATTTATACAGCGTGGGCGTGGTATTGTATGAAATGCTCACTGGTAAGCCGCCCTTTGAAGGGGAAACGCCGGTGGCGGTGGCCATGCAGCACATCGGGGGCAAAGCGACCCCCATCAGCGAATTGAATCCCGCCGTGCCCCCCGCCATGGAGCGGGTGGTGGAAAAGGCCATGGAAAAACGGCCTGAAAGACGGTATCAAAGCGCCCTGGAAATGGCGCAGGATCTGCAGCGCGCCCTGCAGGAGCCGGACGGCACCTGGCTGGGACGGCTTCCGGATCAGCCTATTACCTCCTTGGCCCAGCATACCGGCAACACGGAAAGAACCCGCACGATCCATACCCGGAAATGGTTTTTGACCCGTATCGGCCTGATCGCCATGATTGTGCTGGTGATGGGCGGTATGGTCTTTGGCACCCTGCGCATTTATGATCAGGTGATGAACACCACGGAAGCCCCTTACTGCCTGGATGAAACGGAAGGGGACGCGATCCGGCTGATCAACAGGGCGGGGCTGAAATATGATATTTCCCGCACCAGCGACGCGGTCAAGGCCGCGGGCTCGGTGATCATGCAGTCGCCGGAGTTCGGCACATCCATGCGGAAGAATGAAACGGTGTTCCTGACCGTATCTACGGGCCCGGAGGAACAGGAAATTCCGGGCATTCAGGGCATGAGCGTGGAAAGCGCCAGAAATGAGCTGGAACGGCTGGGCTTTACTTTGCTGGCTTTGCCGGAGAGGTCCTTGTCCTCCTCTCCCTGGGATACGGTGCTTACCCAAATCCCGGTCGAGGGAGAAATGATGCCCAGCGGCAGCGTGGTGCAGGTGGTGCTCAGCGGCGGCAGCGTAACGCTGCCCGATTTTGTGGGCATGACCCGGGATGAAGCCATGTACCAGATCCAGCAGCTGCAATTGAGCATTTTGGAAATCCGGGAAATTCCCGTGGACGACGCTTCCCAATTTGAACGGGTGGCCGCCCAATTCTTTTCCGATGACAAAGGCGCTTCCTATGCTGTCGGGGATCAGGTGATGCAGCAAACTCAGGTGACGCTGGCGGTGTATGTATCCAGCCAACCGGAGGCCGCTCCTTCCGCCAATCCCACGGAAGGAACGATCATTTCGGAGGAGGAAGCCGCCCAATGATGGAAGGGATCATCGTTCGCGGCCGGGGGGGCTTTTACACCGTGCGGGACGGGAACGGAGAGGAATTTGTGCTGCGGGCCAAGAAAAAATTCCGGCGGCAGAAGATTTCTCCCCTGGTGGGGGACCGGGTATATTTTACGCCCGGAGAAGGCAAAGAAGAGGGCAAGGAAGAGGATGGCTGGCTGGAGGAAATTCTGCCCCGGGACAGCCAGTGCCTGCGGCCCCCGGTAGCCAACATTTCCCTGCTCTGCATCGTGGCGGCCCCCAGCCCCGCGCCGGATTGGCTGCTGGTGGATAAGCTGCTGATATTTGCCAGAAAGCAGAATATAAAGACGCTGCTGATTTTAAACAAAATGGATTTGCCGGGAAGCGATGAAACCACGGAGCTGGCCAGGGCCATGTACGCGAAAGCGGATACGGATGTGCGGTGCGTGAGCGCGCAAAGCGGGCAGGACCTGGAAAACTTGAAAACGTGCTTAAGCGGACATATCTGCTGCTTTTCCGGGCAGTCCGGCGTGGGAAAATCCACGCTGCTCAACGCCCTTTTCGGCTTGGCCCAGGAAACGGGGGATATCAGCCGGAAAATCCAGCGGGGAAAAAACACCACCCGCCATGCGGAGCTTTTTACTTTCGGGGATATCCGCGTGATCGATACTCCCGGCTTCAGCCTGTTGGAATTGGATGAAGTGTTTGATCCTGTGCTGCTGCAGGACTATTATCCGGAATTTGAGGCCTATGCCGGGCAGTGCCGTTTTGCTCCCTGCTATCATGGCAGCGAGCCGGGCTGCGCGGTTTTGCAGGCTGTGAAGGAAGGAAAAATCCATCCCGATCGGATGGAACGCTATCATACGCTGCTGGCGGACTGCCGCCAGTCCTGGAGGAACCGATATGATTAAGCTGACGCCTTCTCTGCTGGCTGCCGATTTGATGAACCTGGGCCGTGAAATCAACAGCATGCTGGATCATGGGGTGGATCAATTGCATTTTGATGTGATGGACGCCCATTTCGTGCCCAATCTTTCTTTTGGGCCTTCCTTCTGCCGGGCGATCCATCGGCAGTATCCGGATTTGAAAATCGATGTGCACCTGATGATGGATAACCCGGAAAAATATCTGGACACCTTTCTCCAATATGGCGCTACCAGCATTACCGTGCATCGGGAAGCGTTTGAGGACCCACGGCCCTGTCTGAACAAAATCCGGGCCGGAGGCGCCCTGTGCGGTCTGTCCGTTAAGCCGGGCACAGGCGCGGAAACGCTGCTGCCTTTCCTGGATGAAACGGATGTGATTTTGATCATGACGGTAGAGCCAGGCTTCGGAGGCCAGAAGTTCATGCCGGAGCAGGTGGACAAAATACGCTTCCTGCGCGCAAACGGCTTTCAAGGGATCATTGCGGTGGACGGCGGCGTGAACACGGATAACGCCGGATTGCTCAAGGATGCGGGAGCCAATTGGCTGGTGATGGGTACCGCCTATTTCCGGGCGGAGGACCCGGAGGCAGTCGCCCGATATTTCAAGGAGAACGCATGAAGCAGAATCACGGAAAAAAGAATGAATTTCATCCCAAGCGCAGCCTGGGCCAGAATTTTTTGACGGACGACGCGCTGTTTGAGCAGCTGGTGGATCTGTCCCATGTGGGTCCGGAGGACGCGGTGCTGGAAATCGGCGCGGGGGCCGGGGGCATGACCCGAGCTTTGTCCGCCCGGTGCAAAAAAGTGCTGTCTATCGAGGTGGACGGCACCCTGATCCCCATTCTGCGGGTAGCGCTGGAAAAATGCAGGAATGTGGAGCTGGTGCACGGCGACGTATTGCGATTAAATCTGCCGGAATTGACCGCAGCCCTGGGCAGTTTCCATATCGTGGCCAATATTCCTTACTATTTGACCACGGATTTGATGAATCTGCTTTTGTCGTCCTCCATGCCCATTCAATCCATCAATTTGATGGTGCAGAAGGAAGCGGCCCAGCGCATGACGGGACGGCCCGGAGAAGAGGGCTACGGTATGCTGGCGGTGCGCGCCCAGTATTTTTATGATCCGCAGATCGTGCTGGACGTGCCTGCGTGTCTGTTTACGCCGCCGCCCAAGGTGGACAGCGCGTTTGTGGTGATGCCGCGAAGGACAGCGCCGCCGGTGCGGGTTCAGGATGAAGCGATGTTTTTTCAAGTGGCCGCAGCCGCTTTCGCCATGCGCCGCAAGACCATGGAAAACAATCTGATCGCCTCCTTCCGCATTTCCCGGGATCAGGCCCGGGAATGGCTTTCTCAATGCAGAATTCCCGATGGAGCACGGGGGGAGACCCTGTCGCTGGCGGATTTCGCGGCATTGGCAAATTGGAAAACGGATGATAACTTACATGATAATTGAAGCTCATGATGGGGCGGCACGGATAAGAATCCGGCGCTGCCCTGTTTTACGAAATTTTACAGGCCGCTGAATTGCCTTTTTCCTGTAAATCAAGTATAATAAAGCAAAATATGTGATTTCGGAGGTCGCCATGCTGGCCGTTCTTTATTTTTTTCTTTTCGCTCATTGCGGAATGGTGATCACGTTTTCCCTGCTGCCTCGAAAATCGCCGGTGGTGCGGGTTTGGCTGGGGCTGTGCTTGGGCCTGGTGCTGATGATGTGGCTTCCGACCCTTTTCGCGTTCCTCTGCGGCTTTACGGTCACGGCGCATATTCTTGCCATGGCGCTTTTGATCATTCTTACAGCCGGGGCCTATCTGGGGCGGGATAAAAGCCCCTGGGCGGCCATGGAGGAAAAGGATTGGCGGATGCTGAAAATGCTGGCCTTTACGGCCCTGCCGCTTACGATCATAGGCGGGTATCTGCAATGGACCCACACCATTATGCCCACAGCGAACGGATCGCTGCACGTGGGGCAGAGCACGTACGGGGATCTGCCGCTGCATTTGGCCATTGCTTCCAGTTTGAGAAACACCTCTTTCCCGCCGGATTACAATATCTTGCCGGGGGAATTGCTGGCTTATCCTTTTTTAACGGATTCCCTGTCATCCAGCTTCATGCTGTTGGGTCTGCCGCTGCGGGCGGCGGTGCTTCTTCCCGGTATCTGGATGACGATGCTCACTTTTGCCGGATATGTGATCCTGGCTGCCCGGATGGCGGATACGAGGAAGGGCGCCGTGATTGCGACGCTGTTCTTTTTCCTGAACGGGGGCCTGGGCTTCCTGTATTTGGTGGATATGCAGGGTATGGTGCTGGGCGCGCCGGGAAACAATGAGCTGCAAAGCGTGAAGGGCCTGTGGGAGCGCATTCAGGCGGTGCTGAACGGCTGGTATCAGACCCCCGCCAACCACGCGGAATTCGACACCTACAACCTGCGCTGGAGCAACGTGATCGTGGATATGATGGTGCCCCAGCGCACCACGCTGGGGGGCTGGTGCCAGGTGATCCCCTGCATCTATCTGCTGTATGACGCCCTGCGGCCCGAAACGCCCTGGGGCATGCAGATCACGGACGAAGCAAACGGCCCCACCGCCGTTTGGGTGAAGCGGGATATTCCCTGGCGGCATACGTTGCTTCTGGGCCTGTGGGCCGGGATGCTGCCCATGGTGAACACCCATTGCTTCCTGGCTCTGGGTCTTCTCAGCGCCGGATGGATGGCCTGGGATTTGCTTCATAGCCGCCATCAGCGCCTGAACGCCCTGATTTTCTGGGGAATCTATGGATTGATCGCCGTGGCTGTGGCCGCGCCGCAGCTGTTTACCTGGACGTTCAACCAGGCGGTGGGCAACAACAGCTTCCTGAAAATCCGGTTCAATTGGGTAAACAATACCGGGGACAGGCTGAAGGACGGGTATCTGTGGTTCTACATCAAGAATATCGGCCTGCCCTTTATCCTGATCCTGCTGTCCCTGTTGGAAAAGAACGAAAAACGGCGGTTTATTGCCTCCGGCGCGTTTGTGATTTTCCTGCTGGCGGAATTCATCCAGTTCCAGCCCAACGCGTACGACAACAACAAGCTGTTTTATATCTGGTATATGCTCTGCGCGGTGCTGGCGGCGGATTACGGGCTGGAGCTGCTGGGCAAGCTGAAAGGGATGCGGGCGAAGCCGGTGATTGCGGTGATGGCCTGCATCGCCTGCTTCTCCACCGGCGTGCTGGCGGTGGCCCGGGAGGCCAAAAGCGATTACCAGATGTTCTCCCGGACGGATGTGGAGATGGCTGAGTTTGTGGAAAAAAACCTGCCGCAGGACGCGATGTTTATGACCGGGTCCCAGCATCTGAACCCCATCAGCAGCCTGGCGGGACGGCGCATTGTCTGCGGCCCGGATCTGTGGCTGTATTATCACGGCTACAACACCAGTCAGCGGCACGCCGACGTGAAAGCCTTTTATACCGACCCTGCCGGAAATCTATCCATCCTGGAAAAGTACGGCGTAGATTATATTTATGTATCCGATTGGGAGCGGACGGACCAGAACGCGAACGTGAACGCCCTGTATTCGCTGTTCCCCGTGGTGTATGAAAGTGGCAGCGCTGTGATTTTCTATGCGAGAGGGCAAGAGTGATTGCGGATGGTCAGGCGGTTTTTGCAGTATTCCCTGGATCATCAATGCCCGGTAAAAGCGCTGTTTGCCGATACCATGAAGTTTCAGAATATCCGGGTTACGTCGATCGATGGGGATCAGGTGAGCTTTCTGCGGCCCGGGCGGAAAAAGCCGATCACCATGAATATTGAAGAAATCCTGTCCGCTTCCTATGCCCGGGGGGACGATGGGGACACCCTGAAATACGCGGAGAGCCCCAAGGAGGACCTATGAAAAAGAATACGGGATTGATGGAGGGATTGCGCTTTCTTCTGACAGGCGGGGTCTGCTTTCTGGTGGAATTCGCCTGCCTGGTATTCCTGAGGGATACCGTGGGGCTGGATACGCTGATCGCCACCCCCATCGCCTTTTTGATTTCCGTGATCCTGAATTATCTGCTGTGCGTCAAGTGGGTGTTCGGCGGGGCCAAGGATCAGGGGAATTCCGCCAAGCTGGGGTTCCTTGTCACCAGCGTGATGGGCCTGTTTCTCAATGAATTGCTGATGCTGATCTTCCGGGGAGTCTTGGGCGAGGACGCTGTGGTGCTGACGGTTCCTGGCTTCACCGTAACCATGTATATGATCAACAAGGTGCTTTCAACCGGCATCGTGATGGTGTGGAACTACTTTACCAAGCGGGCGATCCTGAAAGAGGGTTTTTTTCATAAAAAAGGGAATAAATGATTGGAACTGTGGGATAATTCCTGCCCGGGGGCTGGTCAAAAAAGGAAAGATCGTGTATAATATTGCATTGGAATGATTCACCCTACTGGAAAAAAGAGGAGGATGATACATATGGCTCTGGTTACTTCCAAGGAAATGTTCAAAAAGGCCTATGACGGCGGCTATGCCATCGGCGCGTTCAACGTGAACAACATGGAGATCGTGCAGGGCATCACCGAAGCGGCCAAGATGGAAA
>JAEEGL012077065.1_pt1 | contig 10133 bp, 3 predicted proteins | sample 9134231 | NCBI WGS metagenome assembly JAEEGL01 (sample SAMN16246548, study PRJNA631951) | gut metagenome | biome: gut microbiome; feature: rumen; material: fiber-attached | host: Bos | place: Iran: Karaj | collected 2018-10
GTGCTCGTAACTATAATCGTGCTTTCAGCATCACTATCCATGCTGCTTAGCGCAGCAGCTGCGACATACAAGTATTATCCGGACGGGATGTATTTTCAAAGCAGTGATGATACTCAGCATTTGATAAGTAATGTGTTTTCTGTACCGGAATTCACATATGGAAATGAAGCTATAGGCAGGCTTGCACTTTCCGGCTCAGTGAATCACAAATCCACCGTTAATGGATTTACCGCTTATTCCAGCGATGGTCCATTGGAAATCGGGTATGAATATTATGGGGGTTATCAAACCAAAGAGACAGAAAATTGGAATCTCAGTTCAGATTCCGGCCGATCTGCTGCTGGTATCGCATTATCAAAAGATATAGATAAAGGTACCCTTATTATTCAGAAATCTCTCGATGGAAAAACATGGCAAAATGCCCTCGATCCGGTACAAAATATATTTACCGCAAAAAAAATAGATCGATCAGCTCTATACACCATCTCGAATGATGAACTGTTGTCCGGAACCTATTTCCGCATAATAGTCTCTTATAAGATGGCGCAACTGATAGCAGTACATGAAAAGTTCGGCCCTGATGAAGAAATCTATGATTATCTCTATTGTACCGAGGTATATCCGTTTTATGCTTGTCTTGGACATAGTGCTATAGCATTTCGAGATCTTATTACCGGCGAAGAAATCGAATCCGGGGCAACTGTGGATACCGGGTTTATAATTGACAAAAACGGGTCATCTGACTCTGTTATTCTGAGAAGAGACAATGGTCCTGCGACACCGATCCTGTTAACAACAACAATCAGAGAAGCCGGAGAATATGTTATTGACGAGATATCTCCAGCGGGGCAAAAGTACTCATACAGGATTTCTGTTGTTAATGGGCTAAAGATCACCCACATAAGGCCGACGGTGTCCATGAATCCTAAAAAGGATGGATACTCTTCCGATCATCCCATTACAGGCAACACTGAATTTGGTTCTCTTTCTCACAGCATATTAACCATTGGACAACACTCGACCAAAGCGCTTGTCCAGGCTGATCACAACGGATTCCCGGCGTACGGTGTTACTGGAGAAAATGTTTATCTTTTCCTGCGTTTACAGGATACGAGTGCGCTTGAACGAAACGGATGGAAGATCGCTGCGGATAATTGGGGTCAGAAAAAGAATGAATTGATTTCAGGTGTACAGCCGGGCCCGGTCGGCAGCGGTGCACTTATTCTCCAAACATCCTCCGATGGCCTTAAATGGGAAACCGAAGACGTTCAGCCTTATTCGAAAGGGTTATTCACTACTGATTTTGAAAATGAATTTGGAGATAAAGGTGATGTGCTGATATACACTCCTGACGGGCAGCGGATCCTTAACGGGCTGTACCTCCGCATCCTGTACGCCTATGAAATAGTTCATGCCGAAACTAAGCGTGACTACAGGTGTGTAGAAGAGTATTGTTTCTATCTCTGCAGTAATGAACTCGATGCTGTGACTTTCCACAATCTCTCAGTAACCGATCAGAAAAAAGAGATTTGTGCAGAATATGACGACGCGACCGCGGAAATAATTTGCAAAGCCGAAACCATGCTCTCTGGCGCGTATACTGTCAGCGGATTTACAATCGACACCTCACTGAACCCAACTGTAACATATACAGTTGCAAGAGATGGTTTCCGTATAGCAGTGCCATCAAACCACACATTCACCACATCGGGAAAATATGAGATCACTCTGACCAGCGCAGTTGGAACCAAGCGGATCGTTACAATCTATGTGGATCAAATGAACACTCACGATGCTTTGGATTATTATTTCGGTGACTCATTTATCCGCGGTAAACGTATATATTCTGAGGGCTCCTATGCTATTTTCGAAGGCGGAAAGTCGTCGTACCAGATACGGACTGTTGATTCAAACCACCTTCCCCTGAGTGGAACTATCACAAACCTGACCACTGGTGAAACCGCCACCATCTCTCCTGAAAGACGAGCGAAATCAGCCGTTATAGACTCACCGGGCTTTTACGAAGTCGTATTGGCAACCAATTCCGGCGATCTCGTTTCTGGAGACAATCGCGTGTTTACATTCCGCTTTGAAATCATTGCCGAGGGAACTGCCCCGGGACCTGTAGTTAACCGGCGCAGTTTAGAGGACTACGCCCATACCACAATCACAGATTCTTATCCGTTGTATTACGGGCTGACTTACCAGAGCGCTTCCACAGGCTATATCACACTTGCATTCGCGAGTAAAGAAGCTGCCCTTGATTATGCATATGATTTCGAAAAAGGAATGGTCGAAAAGCAGAGCGATGGATCCTATCGCTATAACGGTTCGTTCATCGTTACCCAGAAAGAGAAATATGACTCTGCCTGGGATCTGACAGACGCGGTCTACTTTTTTGCAGAGCAGGCAATACATAGAGGATATTTTGATCTGTCTAACGAATTCACCATCCTTTCCCTTCCGGATGACATCATTAAGGAAACAGACAACCTCCGTACACTTGAACTCAACAAAAGTGTGACCATTTTCGCTAAGGGAGAAAAAGAAAAACTAACAGATTTGGACGCTATCCCTATTATCAGCGACAAACCATACACATACCTTATACCTGGCTCTTCCGGACATGTGGATTCCGGTTATTACGATTTCAAGTTTGTAAAAGACAAGTATGGATGCGATTCTGATAGTGTAGTTATCATCGACTGCAACGGGAAGGAATACTCGATCGCATACAACCGGGGAGTCGGGGAGCAGTTGTCTCTATTTGGTTGCCCGACCGGTATCGTAACGATTCGAGAGACAACAGTTTATGGCGACAGTTCGGAATACCAGGCTGTGTATATCGGCAAAGATTACAACACATCTACATTGTGCCTGTCCAGTTATTCTAATGACTCTGAAAAAGAATGGACATTCCGGCAAAGTGATAACGGGAAGTCTATTGAAGTCGAAGCCTTTTCGCTGAAATCCCTGATTGATGAACTTGACCCCTTTGGATTGGTCATAGTCTCCTATGGGCAAACTGAATACTTCTATTCCGCAGATCAGGAAACTACCGGAGTATGGACAGACCCCGGGAATTACGATGTGAAAGTCATAAACCGGTTGGGATACGGTTATACGATACACGTAAAGGTCACCGAATCTGACTATGCGACACTTCGATTCACCGGAGACGGCACAGAATCGATACAGGACATCCTGACCAATTTCGGTGCAGAGAATGTCAAGTTGCCGATTGTCAGAAGATATGGGTACACTCTGATCGGGTACACCGCAGAGGATGGGACTCTATACAAAGACGAAATCAAGAAAATAACTTTCAAAGGTGCTGCCATTCTGTCCGCTGTATGGCAGGCCAAACAGTACACGGTCACTCTTCAGGATCCGAACGGTAATCCTATCGGCACTCTTATCATGGATTATGGCAAAGAATATGAGTTGCCAACACCGAAACTGGATGAAGGACTCAGATTCACAGGATGGACTCTAAACGGAACAAAACTGGATTCAAATCTGATCACGCTTCATACCGAAGGAGATATCACCCTTGTTGCTTCAGCGGAAGCCGCTTCAGCATCTGCTGACTCAGACACTGGAGTATCCAATGACATTCCGAAAAAGAGATCCCCTGCTTTGCTTATTGGGTTAATAGTCTCAGTCTCAGCTGCAGCACTGATAATGTTTACTGTCCGGAAGAAAGCAAATAATACGGATGAAATGGTATCTGAAGAGGCCACCTCCAACAGTGAATCACATGGCGAAGTTTCTGAAGGGGAACCCGAAGTTCCTGAGAGACCTGAAGACAGAGAGGGTAATTATGATGAAAAGTAAATTTTCATATAGTCAACGGCTGTCTTCGTTTCTTCTTGCATTTGCTGTTTTTGCTTCTCTCTTTTCCGGATGTGCAAAGAAGCCGCAGGAACCCAGCGCATCGTTCCCCGCTAGATTGTCTGATGATGGTACCAGGCAAATCGTAAAAAAAGCTGTAAATGAAATCGTCAAAGACATAACTCATGCTGAAAACCCTGTCGACGATGGTGAGATTTCGTTTTCAGCGAATTGGGAAGACTATCTTGGCGATCCGGAAACGTTTGTATATGGACTTATAGCGAATCAACTGGGATATAAATATGACGTATTTCCAGCTTATGTTGAATTACTTGACGGGACCCCGGTCTACGGTTTCGCTTACACTGATTATACGGAATGCTATGTGGCAGGCGATGAATCGTCTTATTGTTTTGAAGCCGGTTTTATTCCATGTATGGGTGACCTAAGCATTCCTCAGGAAGATTTCGATTCCGGATTGACTGTATATGATCTTGATTACACTGATTCCAAAGGCTCTTTTATGCTGGCCTTTGGAAGTGAACCATTCACGGAGCATTGTGTCGTATACGGAAAATACCTGCAATACGGAGTGGATGAATCAGGGCGTATCTTTTATACGGCGTCTGACTACTCTCGAGACATTTGTGATGAAACCCTTGGCTCTCTCTATTCTTATGACCAGTCCAGGTTTTTATATGACATTGACGTAGGAGCATATAAAAACGTTACCGGAATGCCGTTGTACAGCCAGATAGACTATGATGAACTTGAAGCTGAAATAAACCGTATTCTGGAAGCCCAGGATTATAACTTTGTTACAGTTGACATTGAATCCTGCGCTTATTTAGCGCAGGAAGCCGTAACAGCTCATCTTTTGTCCCTGCAGGAAGAATCATTCCTTGGGTATAAGGTGGCTGACCTGGTCGAAGCTGCGAAGGCTTTGGACCCGCTTGAATGCTACAGATTAACTGCAAATGGCCTGATCGAGATCGATCTGAAGCACACCGGTGACGCGACAACTATGACAAAATGGCTAGTAGGGACAGCCTGCGTTATCACTACTGTAGTCGCGATGGTGGGTTCCGTAGTCTTTCTTGAATGTCCCCCGCTCTCTGCATTGTCTGGTTCTGTAGCCGGAACAGCTATAGAGATATTCATGGAAGTCGTTATCGAAGGAGAGTCTTTAAGTAGTATTAGCTGGGGCAAAGTAGTACTGGCCGCATCTGCTGGTGCCGTTAGTGGATATCTTGGACCGTACATTTATGCTCAATACACCGGATTATCTTATTTCGCCATAGATTCGACACTGGATGGGTTTATAGGGGGCATTGAGTATGCTGCCAGAGCCTGGATGGATGGTGAGAATGGTACCGAGGTAATCAAATCGTTTGGCTATGGTTTTGCTCTCGGTACTGCACTGAGTGCCGGATTCAAGGCCGCCGGAGTTGTTGTCGAACAAATAGCAAAAAGAGTGTCTCCCACTATAGCAAAGCTGACAGAAAAAGTGTTTCCCAAGCTGACTAATAGAGTTAGCACTTTAGCCAAGCGCGTTGGAGAGTCACTAAATATAGTTGGGGAGTCACTAAATAGTCTTAAAAAGACAGCTGACGCTTCAATCTTTCACAGCGAATACATCTCCCATAAGCTGGCTCATAAACAACTGCTGAATCTCACAAACGATGGGCCTGGTATACTAAAACGCAGATCTCTGAACCATTTAAGTAATTCTGATACTATATTGGATATCAATAATCAGCTCATTACGAAGAACAAGCTGCTTGAACTGTTTGATAATGCCGATGATGATACGGTCCTGGCATATATAAAGCGCGGGGACGAACTCATTCGCATCGTAAAAAAGAACGGCATGGCAGGTATAGTTTTTGAGCCTGATAAATACCTGACCGTTGATCTTCCGGGAGGATTGATCAATGACCGCACAGGGAACATGCTGAAAGCCGTAGTCGAAATCAAAGAGAAGTGGCTTGATGATCCATCTCTTATCCCGGAGTCGCTGGCTGAAGCTATCAGGAAAAGCGGCATTGATCTCGAAGATATGCTTGATGAAAAGCTACTCTCGATCATAAGGCAAAGTGACTGGGTGCTTCATGAAAACATTGATATGAAAACAATCACCTTGGTAACAAGAGCCTTGCATGACATAAAAAGAGGCGGAATAAGCCATATGGGCGGCTACGCTCTTGCCAAATACCTAAAAGGACACTTCGGCATGGAGTTTTTTGATCGGTTTGTTTCTTCTGCAGCAACCGGTACTGTTATAGCTGTTATCTGAAGGAGGTATATATCGTGTTCTCGACGCCATTTGCAGAATACCAGGAACAACTGGCAAAAATGTATAAGGAAAAGCATATACTGGAAGACGCTGAGGAAGGTTCATCGAAACCAAGTAACCGTCTGACTTCTGTTTTGGCACAGATCGACCAGTTTATTGAAGGCCCTTATGCCGAGGCGGTTTTCTCGTTCTATAAGGAAAAAAAACCGACCTTGATCAGGATCCGTACGGGTGAAGAGTACTCATGGAACGATGCGTTTGGAGATAGCTTTGATAATGTTTCCCGAAGCCTGAAGCATTCTCTGGTCGGTCTTGTCGAGGGCGGTGGCAGATACAAAATAAAAGAATGAAAACCGATATTTTAAGTTTCTCATAATTTATTTATGTAAACTTTTATTCGGAAACAAATCCGGCTCTGTCAGAATGGCAGGGCCGGATTTGCTTTTATTATGCTTTGGCAGGCGACGTCGCGGGCCAGGGATCCATAAGGATCTCTTCTACCTGCTTCAATGTGCAGCAATCACTGTGCGCAAGATTATTGCGATATTGTCTATAGCGCTTTATTTTGTCTCTGTCAGCACTGGTCAGTGATTTTAGATAATACTCATCATTGATGCTGTGCTGATACATTTCGTGAGCAAGGGTACCCCACTCTACGTCGTAAGGGTTATCAATTATTTCATCGAACTGTTTTACACTTTTGGCATTCAGCAACGCTCTCAATTCCGGCTCAATTCGATGAATCAGAGTTACGCGGTCAGCTTCTACGATCGGAAACAGGACCTGAAGTTGGGCTTCCCATATCCTTTTATTAATCAGATCTTGTTTGTTCTCTCGTACCAACGCCAGAATATGACCGGATCCGGTACTGGCTCCTCTCCTGGCATATTCGGCATCTTTGGCGATTTCTTTCAGGATCGTAGTTGGTTCATCATTCTCTGATACATATTCAGAAAGAAAGCATTCAGCTATTTCTGCATCTGTATCACATAGATGGGCTGCCAATGCGGCGGCATATCTCTTTTTGTTTTCCGATATATCCGATGTGCTGTCCAAAAGAAGGCTGCAGAACAACTGAAGGTTATAATCACTGACATATGAAGAATAGCGGATTTCACGAACTTCTCGCTCTGGATGTAAATCGATGTTATCCCGTAATTCCAGAACTACTCTTCCGGATTTCGGCTCACAGTCCTCAAACTCATGGAAGAAATCAAGCCACTTTTTAGCCGTGTTCTTCGATATGCCCTTGATCCACAGAACATCATCCTGAAGTATATTCTTTTCAACGATGAACTGAAGAAGACTCTTTCCGGTTTTTTTGCGGTATTGTCTTTTAACCTCATCCAGGGCAAAACGATCCAGAATGTATGCGCTGATGTCCTGTTGAGGTGTCAGTTCTTCTTCCGCGTCAATGAACTGAATAGAGATTTCTGAATAATCATAGGATTCGCGAAGTTCGTCTTGAATCTCCTGCCTCATTTCATGCCGCCAAGGGAGGTCATCCGGTACTCTGACTATTACCGATGTCTCAAGCAGGCATGCCGTCACATCCGATACAAATGATCTCGGGCCTGCTATCTCTTTCCACCAAATACCAGATGCTTCCCGCATTATGCTGTCACCTCGTCTTCAGCAGCGATTTCATCAAGAAGTGAATCCTCATCAGTACCAATGATATTCAGGAAGGACCTGCGTCTCAGGCAATAACCCTTCGTCTGTTCGATGCGGTTAAGGCTCCCCATCTCGACCATCTCATACAGAAGACTGGTCACATCGTGATAATCGCACTTTTCAAGGCAATGTATCCCGAGATCCTTTGCGTTATCAAGGATATACGCTGCACTGAAACCATCGCGGCTGGTTACCGGAACATCATTTTCAAAGTATAGCAAAGCTATGACCCGTGCCAGCATGAAGTAGCGCTTATCCAAGCGGAGTGACAGCCTGAATTTCTCCTTTATACTGTTATTGAGGTCATTGGATGTCATGATAGCGCTGAGTTGACGTTCCTCAAGACTAAACGGAGGATTTCCGTTTTTCGCACTGAAATATGTTCCATACTGTTTGGGTACCGAGTCCACCAGGATGTAGCCGAAGAACTGAAGAATACCGGGATAGTAATTGGTGTTCGTCAGGATGGTCTCAAGATGCGGGTACCGGTCGACCTGAAAGCCAAGATACATCAACGGTCGAGAGATCAACTGAAGCGCATCAGTGGGTGAGAGCGGCTTTATGCACAGAGGTGTCCCCAGTTGCCCAAAGACTCCATTCCGGTCCGTTGCGTTCTTCGTACGGTAAACATTATGAAGTCCGGCAAGAACAAATTTGAAGTTATTCAGCGTTTCTCTTTTCAGATCAACGAGCGGCTGCAGTTGCCTGTAATCATCGGCACTGATGCTCTCAAGGAAATCATCAGCTTCATCGATGAGCAAAAGCAGAGACCGAACGACTCCTTCTCTGAACAAGGCGCTCAACTGATCAGCGAGGTCCTTGGTATTATCGGCTTCTCTGAGTCTCAGACCGGCTTTTTTGTTTATATCCTCTATTATACGTTTTACTGCTTCTCCTTCAGAATTTTTCTTTGCTATGCTCGTGTACACTGCATAGTGAAGATCGTCCGGCTTTGAACGAAGACTTTCTGCTCTTTGCAGCAACGCGGTTTTGCCGAGCTGACGGCCGCCGTATACTACGCACGCACCCTGCGGATCAAGGATACGCTGAAGTTCGGAGACCCTTCCGCAGAACATGTCATCAGTAGTTGGACCACCATCGTAAATAAACGGCTGATATCTGGTAAATGGCAGAGTGCATTTGAGGAAAGCCGGCAGACGCTCAGTGCTGGTCTTCAAGGCAAGGAAAATCGCCAACACCTGATCAATCAGCAAAAATGTATTCTGGCCGGAGGTTGTCTTATGGAAATACTCGGCAACTGCCCGCCTGTCTGCCAATGCAAGTGGATAATCAATAAATACGATCGTGTTTTGCCCAAGATTCATTGTATTTACTCGGGTAACGATCTCAGCAGGGTCGTTTTTGCCATACAGGACAAGAACATTGATAGGATTTTTGATCTGTGTACCAAACGCGGAAATCGGGTGTTGATAGTCGGCCTGATCTTTAGGGGTACTGCGTACAGTAGCCTTATAATTCTCGACTTTACCGGTGTTTTTGACTTTATCAACATTCAGGACCACAAGGCCCAACATCCTGAGAAGGATCTCAATATTCTGCTCTGTTGTATTGCCCTTGGCAATTGGCCAGTTGCTGACAAAATCCTTTGAATCATCTTTATATCGGCTTGTCCATCCCTCCGGGAATCTTGGGCTGATATAATTCCATGCAAAACTTCTGAAATTAGAGCCTTTGGAGACCCTCTTACTGCACTCCGCAAATATAGGATTGTAGACTTCGGGGCTGATGAATTCCTCGAAGGTCTTCTCTTCATTCCGAAGCAGATTGGTTTCAGCTGACAGTTCCCTTTCTCCGGCATCAAATCGGTTGAGGAATTCCTCCGCAACAGCGTAATTATGTGCTTCTTCGAGCATGTTTTCCGCTGCAGTCAGAAGTGGGCAATCTGCGCCTGCGGGAAGCGACTCCTTTGCATTCTCCAAACGCTGTACCAGGATGCTCTTTCGGCTATTAGAAATCTCTTCCAGTTGAGCATTCAGAGCTTCAAGGAAATTACGCCAGCAGGCGAAATCCTCGCGATCATAAAACAGGTCTCTATACTCAAGGAGTGCTGACAGCCGTTCTTTTTCAACTTCACTTATACGATCATATGTATAAGCATGTTCAAGATCTTCCTTGAAATGGTTCTCAGCAGCTGCTGCGGTTTCAAGTGCTCTGACCACATCTTCAGCATCGGGCTTGAACTCCTCGCTGTCGGAATTGTAGTACTGTCCAAGCATACGAAGCTGACGATAATTATCGTATAGTGCTGACTCCGGGTCTGCAATGATTTTGTCCTTTATCACATCTACTTCGTATTTCGGCGCCAGGA
>JAEEGL012546207.1_pt1 | contig 10133 bp, 12 predicted proteins | sample 9134231 | NCBI WGS metagenome assembly JAEEGL01 (sample SAMN16246548, study PRJNA631951) | gut metagenome | biome: gut microbiome; feature: rumen; material: fiber-attached | host: Bos | place: Iran: Karaj | collected 2018-10
ATTGCGCACGTCGTCCATCTCCGCCACGCCGGCCTTGCCCGTACTCCATGCGATGGAGGAAGAGTTGAACACCATCGTAAGGATCGTGATGAGCATGGCCATCAGCATGGATGCCACCAGCACCTCCAAGAGGGTAAAACCAGATTCTGAAATTCGCCGTGTAATCATTTCGTGCTCCCTTAATCGCCATAATCGCCCTGGAAGTGGACTTCCGTGTAGTAGATCGGCGCGGCCATGAGTGCGCCCGGGCGGCGCGACATGCGGAAGCTGATCGAGACGCGCGAGTAGTCGTTCATCGCCTCGCACCTCCTGTTCTGCCCGCTGGTCGCGACGATGCGCTTGCCCCACTGCACCACAAGCCCGTATGAGTATTTGTTGTCCGGGTTCCACGAGGGTTTCTCCGTCGCGCCCTCCACGGCTTTCACAAGCTTGCCAAAAACTGACGTCGCGTGGTCATTCACGCTGCCCCGTCTCCTAACCTGGTAAGAATTTCCCCCTTTTTTTTCAAAATAGGAAAACCAACCGGCACCGGCACCGCCTTTATTGGACTCGTCAACGGCCGCGTCAATGCATTTCCTCCACGTCTCCCACTTGATGTTGCGCGAGGAGAGCGCCGCCGTGAGCTGTCCAAGCACCTCGTTCGCGGTAATGGCTGCGTGTACGTCGTCGCGCGACTGCTGGCTTTCGCGGAAACCGAGCGGGTAGAGCGATACCATGGCGAGCACGCCAACTGCCATGATGAAGACGGCGAGGTTGACCTCCATCAGCGTGAAGGCCGCGCGCGCCCTGCGAAAATGTCCGATGATTCTTCTCATTGCGTCGCCTCGATGTTACTTGTCGTCCAACATGCTCCCCGTGACCTTACCGACGGGGTCCACACGGAATTTCCCGTTTTTGGCGGGACGTACCCCTGAAATTGAAACAGAAACGCCTCCGGCTGCCGAAACTCCAGATGGTTCGAAGTGTACCTCTGCGTCGGATGCGTCTTTGTATCCTTCCCCATTCGGCGTCGAGCTGCCGAAGATGTAGCCCCTTGGCAAGTCTATGCGGGCGATTTCGACGCCGTAGGCGTCTCCTACGCTCCACTCCTGTTTCCCGCCTTCCATCATAAAGCCCCAGACCTTGTCATTATCCTCATGTCCGTGTTTATTGCACCACTCTTTAAACGTCGCGTCCGCCTGGATCATGAAGTCGTCGCTCAGTTCATACGACGATACGTATGGCCTCACCAGAGTGCTGCAGCCGTTGAGGCCGCCCCCGCCGCCGCTCTTCATCTGAAATATCCGCATATTCGGTGCCGATGCCGACCCCGACTTGGGATAAGACTGGTTCCAGTCGGCGAATTCGTCTATCAGCAGTTTGTTCATGACGGGAAGTGTAATGCGCCCCGCCTGCTTGATGGCGATCGCCGTACCCTGAAAGAGCGGGGGCGTATCGGGATCGTTGTCGTCGAACAGCCTCTGGTTGAAGAACATCACCTTCGTAGGCACACGGTCCATCTGGCACGTCTGCTGGGCGACGCGCAGGATGGACACCGTAGTCTGGATCGTGCCGCGGTCGGCCATACCGCGGGTTGCTGCGCTGTATCCGGCCACGGAAATCGTGGCCAGCACCGCCATGAGGCCAATGACGACCAGCAGCTCCACGAGCGTGAACGCTGCGCGGCGTCCCTGTTGCGTGTGCGTCAATATCATGACTGGACTCCAGATTGCGTTGTCATTTCGTTACTGTACTGTTACCGAGTCGGCCTCGGTGTTGTAGACGATCTTGTAGCGGTAAGCCTTGCCGTTCCCGCCCTGGTGCACAAGGGTCATCTCGCTTGTGGACATGCGCTTCGCGTATGGTCCGTTCTTCTGCGCGGCAGCACGGAATTCCACGCCGCTCGTCCTTCCTTCAGTTCCTGACTTTCTCATGATCAGCAACCCGACGGGGTCCATCACGCGGTTCTTCACGTTTTTGCCCACGGACACCTTGAGCAGGTCATGCACGACACTGTCGTATTCCGCAGTGTTAAGGGTGATGACGGTGCCGCGGGACTGCGGCGGATCCCTGGCCAGGTCCTCCAGATCCCCGGGCCACCTGTCCTTCAGCTGCCGGTATGCGGCAATGCCGTTCTGAATGGTCTGCCTCATCGCCTGCGTACGCCGGTCACGCGCCTGGCGGATGGACGCGAACACCGCCGTGGTGATGATGCCGAGCAGCGTCGCGAGAATCGCGACCACCATCAGCAGCTCAATGATCGTAAAGCCCTTTTTCCTCATCTCTCCTCCTGCCCGCGCTGCCAGCTGTACACGTTGTCGGCCCTCGCCTTCAGGGCTTCTGCACCGTTCCCTTTGAGGCCAAGTACACCATCCTCCCCGGCACACCAGGCAATGGCCTTGGCGCGTATCTTTTTCACCGGTGCGCCCTCGTCGCTCGAGACGAATCCGTCATCGTCCTCATCCACGGCGAAGTAAATCAGGTGCTCCTGGATCGTGCCGCCGGACGGCACCGGGCGCGTTAGGAGCGAGGCCCCGCTGGAGGAGGACTTGTCGCGCTTGAGCACCGCCTGCGCCCAAGGGTCCGCGATTCCGCACCGGTCTACGCCACGCAGGACGCCGCCCTTGATGTCAACGCCGAGGAGTCCGTATTTGGAGAGCACCTTCGCGACGTTCTCGTCCATCAGGCGGAATCCCTGTTCTCCCTTGGCCGATCTGAACAGGGCGGGCGGCCAGCCCTCTGCCTTTTGGAAAAGCATCTCAAGTGCGTCCTTGGCGTTCGCCACGGCCTCAACCGCCTTCGCCTTGCGCGCCGACTTCACCGCGTAGCGGTAGCCGCCGAACAGCGCGGCGGCGAGAATGCCGATGATGCCGATGACGACCAGCATCTCGATAAGCGTAAAGCCTGATTGTCTCTTTTTCATGTTCCGATTTCCTTCCTTACTTGTCGCCAACCTTGATGTCGTCGGCGATCCAGCTGTTGATTGTCTTCTCCTTGCCCGACACCTTCTCCATCCACGGCGGGTAAGTGCGTTTGTTCGGACCTGACGACCAGAGCTGATAGCTCTGGTAGGGCGGCGGCGAGTAGTAGTAGAACTCCTCGCCCCATCCGTCAGCCACCGTTTTCTTCATCTGGGCGTAGATGGCCTCGCTGCCGGCGCCGTTCGGGCTGATTATGCACCACTTGCTGGCCGAATTGTTGTAGTCATGGGGATCGTTCGTATCCACGCCGAAGAACGTCGTGTGGCTGGCAACAGGGGTCGTGATTACGATGCCCGCAAAGTTTGGCATCCATCGGGCACAGACGGCCTGTGACGGCAGGTTCTCAAGCATCACCTTGTATTTTCTGCTGGAGGTAGAGTCGGACGATTCGTTCTGCGTACTCTTCACGCCAAGTTCTCCACGCAATTCCCCCCAGTCATTCTTGCGCTCCCCGTTCATGAGAATCGGAAGACGGTTGTTCGACTCCCACGGGCCATCCGGATGGTCCGTGTAGATGTTATCCTCCCCGTCAAGCATGAACTGGTAGCGGGGAAGCAGAAAGGACATGAGTCCGAACATGAACACCTGGTTTTCAGACCAGTTTGGAGAGTCCTTATTTGAGAAAGGACCATAGTGGTCGATGGCCTTGTAGATCTTCGGGAGATGCAACACCTGACACAAGGTCTGTATGGCGATGTCCTCGCCCCCGCCCGGACGGTAGGGGCAGATGGCGGCGACAGGCTGGGCACGGCAGGCCGCTTCGATTTGGCGCGCCGCGTCTTTGCCCGACCAGTCGGAGATGGAGTTCTGTTCATTGGCCGCGTGCTGGATGCCATAGCCCATCGAACCGGAATTGTCAACGCGAGTGTTGATGTCGCGGCTGCGCCCCTGGAGCGGCACGGGCGGATAACTGCCAAACGCCGCATAGTAGCCGCTCAGCGCATTGGAGAGCTTCTGCAGGCGGGAGATCGTTTCCGAGCGCGCCCAGGATTCGCTGCCCGAACCCGCTAGGCGGAACACGAGCCCCATGAGCGTGACGATCACCACCGTCACGATCAGGAGCTCTATCAGCGTAAAACCTCTCTTCTTCATGCGTACCTCTTTTAGCCGGCGGCGGACACCGTGGAGATGATCTTGATCATCGGGAGGAACATTGCGATGACGATCGTGCCCACGACCACCGCGAGGAAGATGATCAGCGCAGGCTCGATCGCCGACGTGAGGCCCGCCACCGCGTTGTCCACCTCGTCGTCGTAGGTGTTCGCGATGCGCGTAAGCATGTCCGGCAGCGCGCCCGTCTCCTCGCCCACCTGCACCATAGAGACGACCATCGGCGGGAACACGCCGGACGACGCGAGCGGGTCCGTCATAGACTCGCCCTCCTTCACGGCGTCGTGCACCGTCTGCACCGCGCGGCGCACAACGCGGTTCGCCGTGGTGTCGCGCACGATCGTCAGCGCCTGGAGGATGGGCACGCCGGACGAAAGCAGCGTGCCGAGCGTGCGGGAGAACTGTCCGATCGCCGTACGGCTCACGAGCGAGCCGATGACCGGCAATTTGAGCCTGATCTTGTCGAACACGTACGCGCCCTTCTCCGTCTTCGCTATCAGTTTCTTGGCGACCACCAGCGCCACGATCCCCGCGCCTACCATGAGGCCGTTGTTCTCCACGAAGTCGGCGAGGCCCATGACGAACTGCGTGATCGGCGGCAGCTCCGCGCCGCCCAGGAGGTCGTCGAACACCTGCTTGAACTTCGGGATCACCGTGAGAAGGAGGAACGCCGTGATGCCGATGGCGGCCGTGAGGACCACCGCCGGGTAGATCATCGCGCCCTTCACCTTGTTCTTGATCTTCTGCGCCTTCTCGGCGAACTCCGCCAGACGGTTCAGCACCACTTCCAATACGCCGCCCGCCTCGCCGGCCTTCACCATGTTGATGTAGAGGTTGTCGAAGATCTTCGGGTAGGCCGTGAGCGACTCCGAGAACGTGGCGCCGCCGGCGATGCCCTCCGAGATGCCGTCGAGGCAGTCCTTCATCGCAGGCGCCATCTTCTGCTTCTTCATCACCTCGATGCAGCGCATGAGCGGCAGGCCCGCGTTCACCAGCGTGGCGAGCTGGCGCGTGAAGGTCGTGAGGTCCTTCGGCTTCACGCGGCCGCGCATGAACGCCGGCAGCTTGATCTCGATCTGCCCGAAGCCCTTCTTCTTCCCGGAGGCGGCAGGTGCCTTCGCGGGCTTCTTCGCGGACTTCGCGGGCGCCGGCGCGCCGCCGCCCTTCACCTCGCCCAAAGCGGTTGGCATCAGGCCTTGCGCGCGGATGGCCGCGATCGCGCCCGCGCGGTCACCCGCCTCAATCGTTCCGCGCTGCTCCTGGCCCGCGCTGTTTTTTGCGATAAACTGGAATGTCGCCATTATGGATGCCTCGGTTTGTTTCTTGGACGGTTCATATTATACCCCAGCGCTCACCTGCGCGCAAGGGGAAAAAGGAGATTGAAATTCTGGCCCCTACGCGACGTCCGCGAGCAGTTCGCGGAGTTTCACCTTCGCGCGGTGCACGCGGACCTTCACGAGGTTCTCCGTCGCGCCCGTGATGCGGGCTATCTCGCGCACGGACAGCTCGGAGATCTGGAACAGCGAGAACGCCTCGCGCACGAGCGGCGGCAGCTGCGCAAGCGCGTCGTTCAGGCGGCGGCGGAGGTAGGCGGCGTCGACGGAGCCCGTGTCGGACGGCATCACGGCGCCGGCGTCCTCGTCCGTGATCTCCTCCTGCAGCGTCTCGCGCGACTGCCGGCGGAGACGGTCGGCCCGCAGGTGGCGGGCGATCGTGTAGACGTAGCCGCTGACCTGGGCGGGGTCGTCCATGAGCTCGTCGCGCTTCTTCCAGAGACGGAGGAACGTCTCCTGCACGATGTCGCAGGCCGCGTGGTAGTCCGTCCCCACGCCCACGAGGTAGCTCGTCAGCTTCGGTGCTATTGCGTTGTAGTGCTCTTCGATGGTCATGGCCTTCTCCCTAGCGCGCCACAAACGGGAAGTTGGTGAAGATGTCGTCGGTGAACAGCAGCAGCTCGCCGCCCATCCAGTGGGCCGCAAGCATGATGGTCAGCGATATCGCGATGAGCTTCACGGCGAAGCCGAGCGTCTGCTCCTGTATCTGCGTCAGCGCCTGGAGCAGCGACACGAGCAGGCCGATCACCGTAGCCACGACGATCGGGATCATCGAGAGCTTCAGGACGAGGATCAGCGTCGTCTGCGCGTAGTCTAGGAGCTGGGCTTCGGTCATGGCGGCGGACTCCTCAGTGGACGTATGACTGGACGAGTCCCTGGATGAGACGCGCCCATCCGTTGACCATGACGAACAGCAGAAGCTTGAACGGCAGCGAGATCGTGACCGGCGACACCATCATCATGCCCATCGCAAGCAGGATGTTGGAGACGATGATGTCGATCGCGATGAACGGAAGGTACACGAGGAAGCCGATCTGGAACGCGCGTGTCAGCTCCGACACGCAGAAGCTCGGCACGAGGATGAAGAAGCTCTGCTCATCCACCTTCGCCGGCACCTTCACCGTGTTGCCGGATTCGTCCACCTCCTCCTTCGCCCACAGCTTCTCGGCCGTGCGCACGAAGAAGGCGCGGTGCTGGTCGGCCGTGTTCTTCGCCAGGAACTCGCGGAACGGCTCGGCGGCCCGCGACACGAGGTCCGTCCTGTAGATGACCTCCGGCTTGTTGTTCCTCAGGCCCTCCTGCAGCAGGTCCCAGCTCTTCGACGCGATCGGCGACATCACGTAGAACGTGAGGATCAGCGCCAAGGCGTTAATCACCATGTTCGGCGGGATGGACTGCACGCCCAGCGCGTTGCGGATGAGCGACATCACGACCACGATCTTCAAGTAGCATGTCGACACCATCGCCACGAACGGCAGGAGCGACATCCCCACGAAGAGAACTATCAGCGCGAACGGGTCTGTGTTCAGCATAGCGCCTCCACTGCAAAGGCGGGCTGCTCGCCCAGTTTCGAGAGTCGCCCGGAGGCGATGCGGCGCTCGCCCAGCATGAGCGCTAGATCGTCCGTGCCAACCGGCGCGCAGCGAAGGTCGTCCTGCAGCGCCGTTGCGAACGGCACGTTCGCCAGTTCGGCGGCTACGATTCGCAGTCGTTCTGGCGGCAACGTACCGGGACGGCACACGCGCCCCGGCTTCTCCGTCGACATCTCCGGCAGGAGCAAATAGTCTCCCGGCGCGAGGCCGGCGAGCTCGTCGGCGGAAAGGTCGAACACGGCGTACGCCACCTCCATCGGAACCTTCGTATCGGCAATCGAAGGATGCTCGGTATTCATGTACCGGAGGTCGCCCAACTCACGGACGAGCGCATCGGTGAGCGTGAGGGTGAAGGCGGGGGCGGATGCGGACGGATCGTCCGCCACCCCGACCTGAAATGTGCGCGCTCCATCGACTGGGGCATCGGCGAGTCCCCGCACGGAAAGTTCCCTGCGCAAGGCATTTTCAAGCATCTGGAAAAGCGGACCCGCCTCTTTCTCTACTACGGCGAGCATGATCGGCGGCGGCACCTCGTCACGCGCAGGAAAGAGCTCCGTCAGTTCGGGGAAAGCATCGGACGGCACGAGCCCCAGCACGCAGCCCTCATCCCCAAGACGTACCGAGAGGTTGATCGTCTCGGAAGTCGACACCGCGTCAACGCGCAGCGCCGCTGGGGCTTCGTTCCACGTCACCGGAACGCTCCAGGCCGGATGCGAAATGATCTCCGCAGGCGTCAACGCCTTGAATTCATCCAATTGTTGAAGTAGTTCAATCGGTTTCACATTCATCACCCTTTCAACTTGTCGTCGCGCTTCACATTGACCGAAACACTGAAACCAAGTACGCGCTCGGACAGGTAGGCCACGAGCTGCGGCGCACATTTCTCAAGCAGCGCCGCCACTTCCGCCGTCGCGGGCGTGAACTGGACGTTCATCTTTCCGGCCTCCGTTGTGGATATGCGGATGACCGTACCCTCCAGCACGTCGGAACGCAGCTGCACCTCAATCTCGTTCGCACCGCGCAATACCTCCGGTGACACCGTGATCGTATCCGCCACGGCAGACGCCGCATCAACCAGTACCTGCGCGGGAGTGAGAATCCGCTTCTCGTTGGCCACGCCCTCGATGCCGCCCTGCGCCGGCTGGATTAACACATTCCTAAAGTCAATTACCTGCGGCTCGGCATCATCTGAAGAAGTGGCTTCGCTCCGCACACCGACATCGTCCGCCACACGAACGCCATTATCCTTAGGCAACTTCTCCGCAGTTTCCTTCAGCGGGATGTTCGCGCTTGTCGCGACCACCACCGGCACTTCAACCGCTATCGGCGTCACAACCTTCTCGACCGTCACCGGCGCTTCAACCGCCACAGGCGTCACGACCTTCTCGGCCACCACCGGCTTCTCCGCAACGCCCTCCAGCGGGAGGGTCGCGCTTGTCGCGACCTGCCGCGTGGCCGCGCTTGTCGCGACCACCACCGGCGCTTCAACCGCCATCGGCGTCACGACCTTCTCGGCCACCACCGTCTTCTCTACCACACCCTCCAGCGGGAGGGGCGCTACTGTCCTGGTTGTCTCGGTTGTCCCGTTCGTCCCGACCTTCACAGCCGTATCTACCGTCGTCTCGACCGCCACATGCGGAACTGCTGAAGCCACATATTCCGGTGTCACGTCACCGGAAACTCCGGAAATTCCGGAATCTCCGGAAATTCCGGAACCTCCGGAAATTCCGGATTCTGCCTTCGGCACGACTTGCACAACTTGTCCTGCATGAGCGACCGCCACCGGTGCTTCAACCGCCACAGGCGTCACAACCTTCTCAACCGTCACCGGTGCTTCAACCGCCACAGGCGTCACAACCTTCTCAACTACCACCGGCTTCTCCGCAACGCCCTCCAGCTGGAGGGTCGCGCTTGTCGCGACCTGCTGCACGGTCGCGCTTGCCGCGACCGCCACCGGCACCTCAACCGCCACGGGCGTCACGACCTTCTCAGCCGTCAAAGTTTTCTCCGCAACGCCTTCCAACGGAGCGGTCGCCACTGTCCTGGTTGTCTCGGTTGTCCTGGTTGTCTCGGTTGTCCCGGCCTTCACAGCCGTCTTTACCGTCGTCTCGACCACCACATGCGGAACTACTGAAGCCACATATTCTGAAGTCTCGTCACCGGAAATTCCGGATTCTCCGGAATATCCGGAAATTCCGGAATATCCGGATCCTCCGGAAAGTCCTTCGGCCATCATCTGCTGGAACTTCTCCACGGCGGCCTCGAACGCGGCACCGCGTTCAAGCACCTGGCTCGCCACCGTTTCCAGCGGCATGTTTGACATGAGATTTATCCCGTCTCGATTGACGGGCATCGAAATCCCGTCAATCGAGATCATCGGAATCATCATCTGTCATTTTCCTTCCTGTAAACTCTTCCATCTCGGCGTCGGCGCGCATCTCCTGAATCCGGCGTTCCTCCTCCGCCCAGATCTCACGGTGCTGCGACACCTTTGCGCGCTCCTTCACGGCGGCGATGAAGCGGCCGTGCGCCTTCTCCGCCTGCTGGTCCTTCTGCTCCACGTCCGCCTCGGCGCGGTGGACACCGTCCGTGAGCAGAACGCCCTCCTCGTCGATCTGCGAAACGGCGCTCCGCACGCGGTCGATCTCGTCGCGCGACACGGGGCGCATCAGGATCGTGTCGAACACGCGGTCGCGACGCTCCTCCTTCGTCCGGTCGTAGTCGGACAGCTTCCGCTTCCGCGCGTCCAGCTCGACCTGCGCCACCTCGCGGGCATGGCGGGCCGCAACGAGGTCTTTCCCCGCCCGGTCCTCGCGCATCACGCGGATGCGCAGCATGCTCTCGAGTGCGTATGCCATTACGAAACCACCTGCTTCAACTTTGCAATCGTCTCCTCGAAGGACGGCCTCTCCTGAAGGCCCTGCCGGAGGAACCCGTTCACCGCGTCGATCTTCGCGATCGCCTCGTCCGTGGAGGGGTCCGCGCCCTTCTGGTACTCGCCGATCTTCAGCAGCAGCTCGACTTCTGCGTATTTCGCCAGGATCTCGCGCAGCTTCGCGGCGGCCGCCTTGTGGTCCTTCTCGATGATCGCGCTCTGGCAGCGGGACACGCTCTGGAGCACGTCGATGGCCGGGTAA
>JAEEGL013481811.1_pt1 | contig 10133 bp, 8 predicted proteins | sample 9134231 | NCBI WGS metagenome assembly JAEEGL01 (sample SAMN16246548, study PRJNA631951) | gut metagenome | biome: gut microbiome; feature: rumen; material: fiber-attached | host: Bos | place: Iran: Karaj | collected 2018-10
TCTATAGTTTTCTTCTAACTTAATTACATTACAATCTTTATAGTCATTTTCAAAATTAATAATATTTTTATAATCAGCTTGTCTAAATGCATATATACTTTGATTCATATCACCTACTACAAATATATTCTTATATTTGTTAGCAAGTAGCTTACTTAATTTATATTGAACTGGGTTTGTATCTTGATACTCATCAATTAATATATATTTATATTTATCTTGATACTTTTCTAATATATCTGGATGATCTCTAAATAGTTCAACAGGTTTCATTAATAAATCATCAAAATCTAATACATTAGATTCAGATAGTATTCTTTGATAAGTATGATAAATATCAACACACATCTTATCAAATTGAGTATTCCATACTCTTTCCATTTCAGCATCTGTCATCATTTCATTTTTTATTAATGAAATTCTATTTCTTACAGCATATGGACTAAATTTTTTAGGATCTATATTATTATTCTTTAATATTTTTTTAATAATAGATAAACAATCTTCTGAATCTATAATAGTGAAATTTTTATCTAATCCACATAGTTCATAGTTTTCTCTTATTATTCTTAATCCAAATGAGTGAAAAGTACCAATGAAAGATCTTACATCACCTATCATATTAAATACTCTATCTCTCATTTCTGCTGCTGCTTTATTAGTAAATGTAATAGCTAGAATATTATAATCATTTATATCATTTTCAATTAAGTTAACAATTCTAGTAGTTAACACTTTAGTTTTACCTGATCCAGCACCAGCCATGACAAGACATGGTCCATCTATATGTTTAACTGCGTCTAATTGTTGTTCATTTAATCCCTTAAAGTATTCCATATCTTATCCTTCTTTCACTTGTAATATTATAACAAATATAATATATAATTTTAACTATTGTTTACATAAAAAAAGAGATATTTAATCTCCTTTTTCAATAGTTTTTTTGCATATAGCTAAATATCAAAAATACTAAATTAAAAATACCTACAAAAATCATAAAAACTATAAAGAATGTTTGATTGAGAATACTTAAAGTTCTAACATAGCCTAATACATCTGTATAATATAATATCATTATAAATGCAATGTATGAAATAACTTTTAAAGTTGAATATAATTTTAATACAATATATCTATATGACTTACCACTATCAAAGATATGAATAGTACTGATTGTTATTAAGAAGAAGATAACTACTGAACTTATAAACAATGCAGAATGCAATCTATCGACTGATGCTTCATTTAAATATATTAATGAAAAAGATATTAAAAGTATCACCTCAATCCACGGGCAATTGTATAAAAATAAATCAATCCAAAACTCTTTATCTCTCATATATACCTCCTGTATGATTTATTATATATATAAAATGAAAAAAAACAACAAAAATTTGTTGTTTTTTATTATCCTCTTAATTTTGCATCTAATTTTGCTTCAACTTCTTTAATAATATTGTTGAATACTTGCATTACTTCTTCATCAGATAATGTTCTAGTATCATCCTTAAATGTTAAGTTATATGCCATAGATTTCTTTCCTGATTCAATATCACGATAGATATCGAATATATCAATATTATCTAATAATCTTCCTCCAGCATGTTTAATAACTGCTTCAATTTCAGCATTTGTTAATTCATTTGGAACAATAAATGCAACATCCTTTTGGATTTCTGGATATTTTGAAGCACCTTTAAACTTAAGTGCTTTTGTATTTAATTCATATAACTTAGTTAATGAGAATTCAGCTACATATACTTCTTCTTTATAAATAGATGGATGAACTTTTCCAATTATACCAACTGGTTTTCTGTCTATTAATATAGATGCACTTACACCAGGGTGTAATTCTTTTACTTCAACCTTTTGGAAATCAAATCTATTTTTAAATCCTAAATAATTAAATAAGTTTTCAATAATGCCTTTAACTAAATAGAAATCAGCTTTAATATTAATTCCATTTACTTTATTAGTAATATATGAACCTTTCATTAATAAGGCAACTTTATGATCTTCATTGTAATCTTTATCATAAGTTTTACCTATTTCATATATATTAATATCATTTACTTTTCTAGCTTTATTATATTCATATGTTTGTAATAAAGATGGTATTAAAGATAATCTAATAATAGATTTATCTTGACTCATTGGACTTGGTAGAGTGATAGCTTCTCTTTCATCATATTTGAACATATCAGCCATCTTAGGACTTACTAAAGTATAAGTTTTAACTTCATTTAAACCTAAAGCTCTTAATCTTCTAGTAATAGTCTTTCTTAAACCAACATCACCTTTATAAACACCACGTTTCATTCCTACTTCAGGTAATGTACCAACTAAATTGTGATATCCATATAATCTACCAATTTCTTCAGCCATATCAGCTATATTTGGTTCAATATCTAATCTTCTTCTAGGAATTGTACAAACGAATTTATGATCTTTTAAAGTATATGCAAAGTCTAATCTCTTTAATTGAACTTCCATATCTTCATCACTTATTTCAATTCCTAAATATTTATTAATTTCATCAGAAGTGAATTCTACAATCTTTTCAGTCTTATCAACTGTATCATGTAATAATTCACCATCTATAACAGTTGCACCTGCATATTGTTCTAGTAATGATAAACATCTATCCATTGCTAAATTAGTATATTCATAATTTAAACCTTTACCATATCTAATAGATGCTTCTGATTTTAACATTAATCTTTCAGATGTATTTCTAATAGCTACTGAATCAAATATTGCAGATTCAATAAATATATTTTTAGTATTATCATCTATTTCAGTATTTTGTCCACCCATTACACCAGCAATACAAGTAGGAACTTTTCCATCAGTGATAACTATATCACTTGATAATAATTCTCTTTCTATTTCGTCTAATGTAACAATCTTTTCACCTTCATTAGCATTTCTAACTAAAACTTCTTCTCCAAGTTTATCAGCATCGAAGAAATGTGTAGGTTGACCATATTCAAGCATAACGAAGTTAGAAATATCTACAACGTTATTAATTGATCTCATTCCTGCAGATGTTAATCTCTTTTTAATCCATTCAGGAGATTCACCTATCTTAACATTCTTTACCATTCTACCAATATAGTAAGGACACTTATCAGTTGTAACAGTTAATTTAACATGTTTATCAACTGAATCAGATTTATCAACATTATATTTTGCTTCTGGTAATTTAACTGGTTTATTAATAATAGTACCAACTTCATAAGCAAAACCAATATGATAATAACAATCATTATTTCTATGTTTATGAACATCTAAATCAAATAATGTATCATCACATCCTAGGTATTCCATTGCATCCATACCAACTGGAGCATCTTCAGGTAATTCTTCAATACCTTTAGCATAAGTTTCATCTGTCTTTTCTTCTAAACCTAATTCGAATAAAGCACAAATCATACCGTTAGATTCTTCACCACGAATCTTACCTGCTTTGATTTCGAAATCTCCAGGAAGAACAGCACCAGGTAAAGCTACAATTACTTTAAGCCCAGCCCTTACATTTGGAGCACCACATACTATTTGAGTAGTTTCACTTCCAACATTAACTTTACAAACATGTAGGTGATCTGAATCTGGATGATCAATACATTCTAATACTTCACCAACTACTAAATGATCAATGTGATTAGTGATAACAGCTTCAACATTGATACCAGCTTTGGTTACTTCATCAGCTACTTTAACTAGGTCTTCACCTTCAAGATCAAGATAATCTTTAACCCAATTCATTGATATCATATTACTCATCTCCCTTTCTATCGAAATTCTTAATTTCTCTTAAATCTATATTATAGAAAGTTCTTACGTCATTTATTCCATATTTAAGCATTGCACATCTTTCAGCACCAAAACCAAATGCAAAACCTTTCCATTCTGTAGGATCATATCCACACATTCTTAATACGTTAGGATGTACCATACCAGCACCAGAAATTGTAATCCAACCAGTGTTCTTACATAATGAACATCCTTTACCCTTACAAGCAAAACATGAAATATCAGTTTCAACTGAAGGTTCAGTAAATTGATAGTAAGATGGTCTGAATCTAGTAACAACGTCTTCACCGAATAACTTCTTAGCTAATGCATCGAAAGTTCCTTTTAAGTCTGATAAAGAAATGTCTTTCTTTTCAACTAATAAACCTTCTATTTGAGTAAAGTTATGTGAATGTGTTGCGTCATCTTCATCTCTTCTATAGGTTCTACCAGGACAAATCATTCTAATAGGTTCTTTACCTTCTTTTTCTAACATAACTCTGGCTTGAACAGCTGAAGTTTGAGAACGTAATAAGATTTCATTACCTTCAATATAGAATGTATCTTGAGCATCTCTAGCTGGATGTCCTTTAGGAATATTTAATAACTCGAAGTTATATCTATCCTCTTCTACTTCTGGTCCATCATAAACATCATATCCCATAGACATGAATAATTCTTCAACCTCTTCAATAACCTTTTCTAAGATTGATGGTGCACCACATTCTATTTTTGTTGCAGGTAAAGAAATATCAACAGCTTCTTTATTTAATTTTTCATTTAATATAGCAGTGTTGATTTCTTCTTCAATCTTTTGAATGATTTCAGTTGCTTCATTCTTAATTTGATTTGATAAAGCACCTACTTCTTTTCTTTCTTCAGGTGATAAATCCTTCATATTTTTAGTTAATTCAGTAATAGCACCTGATTTACCAATATATTTAGCTTTAATATCAACAACATCTTGAGTAGTCTTAACATTCTTAATATCTTCTAATAATTGGCTTTTAATTTGTTCTACCTTTTCTTTCATATTTACCCTTCTTTCTATAATAAAAAAAAGCCATAAATCTAAGGACGAGTTATACCCGTGGTACCACCTTAGTTCATGACTTACATGCACTTATTATCAATAACGCTGATAAGCGATTAATACTCCTGTATTTGAAATTTCATTATATACGTTCTTAAGGAACTTCCACCCGATGATTCCTTTTCTCTAGTAAGTTTAATATATAACTACTGTGAATACTATCTCCGCATTACTACAAGTATTTTATACTTTTTTTAATATTTAGTCAATAAAAAAACTAGGTATAACCTAGTTTTATTTACTATATATATGCAATTACAGCAAGTACAATTAATACTACTACTAGTAATCCTAATAAGAATTTCCAAATAAATTTGAAATAATCTTTGTATTTGATATCCATTAAAGATAAACCTAATACTAATAAGACACTTGTAGGAGAAATAAATTGAACTAAACCATATGAAGTTTGCATTGCTAATGCAGCAACTGAATTGTTTCCAACAGAAGCTAAGTAAGTACCAACTAATGTTGAAACATATTGCATGTCTACACCAAATACAGTAGCAATTACACCATTTAAGAACCAAACAAATACATTTGATCCTAAACCAGCAATTAGGCTAATAATATATGGTACAGTAGCATAAACAACAGCAACTACTAATACGGCATATACACCTAATAAAATAACTACTGATTTGTTAATCTTTTTGAATCCATTTGCATAAGCGTCAATAACGCTATCAGCAGGAACTCTATAGATTAATTGTAATACTAATGTAGCAATAATTAATAATCCACTAACAGTGAATCCGTCCCAACTACCAAATGGCATAGCTGCTTCTCCAAGAAGATTCTTGAATAAAGGGAATCCAAATACTTCAGCTTCTTTTATTTTAGTCATAAAATCAGTGAAGACTGTAACCTTAAATGCACTTTCCCAAGGGATGAATGCTAAACCAATCATGATTAATACTATTGCAAGAACAATAGCAACACCAACGAAATTAGTTTTTTCTGCTTTCTTAGTTGCCTTAGGTGCAAATACATCTTCAAGTAAGTTTTCTTTATCTGGTTCATCAATTCTTAAAATAGCAAAGAATGATAATCCAGCAATAGCAACAATAGCAATAATTAAAATTGGTAATAATTCAAAAACATATTCTAAACTGAATGTTGAAACAACAAATCCAGCTACTTGTGAACCATATGTAGAACATAAAGTACCAATTAATATACCACCAACTGTTGAAGATAATGCAGTAATCTTATCAAATTTTAATTTACTGAATACAGTAATTGATAATGGAAGTAATGCAATTAATGACATATAGTTACTAGTTATACTTCCTAATACAGCATATACAACAATTGAAATAACTGCTAATACTTTTTCCTTTCCTTTAAATACTCCGGCAATTTTATCAGTCATTACTTGATAAGCTGGAATACTACCTACAAATTTGTAGAATCCTGCAACAACAAATAAGAAAATAAAGAATGTTGTAAAATAATAGAATCCTAACATACCATATGTAGAAAGATCGAAGAATCCAACTCTTGTAATACCTTGAGTGCTATCAAATGCGCCACCAGTAAAATATGTATATGGCATTATCCATGAGAACACTACAACAAGTAATAAAACGATCATTACCATTTTGAATAAATCATGTTTTTCAAAAAATTTCTTCATGTTAAACCTCCTATGCCTTAATTATATCATAACTTAATAAAAGTGTATTAAAAAAATGAGGTTAAGCCCTCATTTCTATTGATTTTTCATGATACTTTCATCATATATTTTTGCTAGTTTTTTCATGTTTTGTTCAACAGGACTATGATGAGCCATTAACTCACACATAGGTTTTGGTGCACACGAATTAAATCCATTTAATCTAACATTATATAAAACAGCATCTATATCATATGCTTTTCTAGCATTAGCAAATTCATATCCAAATAATTTAAACTTTGGAACTAAATATTGTGAATCAGCATATCTATATGTTTCATATTGTCTATGGTTAATAACTTTAAAAAGTTTAACATCTTGTCCAATTTGAATACTTCTAGGATATTTAGATTCAATATAATTTAAATAACCTGCTAAATTATTTTCATGATTCTTCAAACTATATATAATTTCACAATCTCTATTATTAACTAAATCTAGTTGATAATAAACTAAACATGCATCTCCATTTGGATCTCTACCAATAGTTAATTGTTCAGTATTATCATTTATCATATTTTCTTTAGCAACAAATGGATGTTCATCTAATGTAGAAAAATCTCTAAATATATTAATACCATCTGTTAAACTAACTAATTCAGGATTTTGTGCAGGCACAGATAAACCAAATGATTTTAATTTACCTTCTTTTTCATATGCAACACCGTATAATAATCCTTTATCATCTTCTACTCTAGTTACAAAATATTTAGTACCATCTAAACAAATAAAATAAGGTACACCCATTTCTTTAGTTATATTTATAATATAATCTAAATACATAGCAATACTGTTATATGATTCGTTTTCAATTTTTTTAACCATAATATCTGCCATATTATCACCTACTAAAAAAATATACTAACAAAAAAGTTGCTAAATAGCAACTTTAAAGTAATTTAAATTTGGTTTTTCCGCTCCTAATGTAGTCATTGGGCCATGTCCAGGACAAAGTGTTATATCATCAGGATATTGAAGTATTTTTTCAATGCTTAATTTCATATCTAATGGGGATGCATCTTCTAAATCGATTCTTCCAATACCGTCTTTAAATATAAAATCACCACAGAACATTACCTTTTCTTCTTCAAAATATAATGTTATACAATCATCTTTATGTCCGGGAGTATATATTACATTTATATCAAAATTTTCTATTTTATTTAATCCTTCTTTAAGATTAGAAATACTATATATAGGAACAGTATTTCTAGCTAATATATCTCTAACAGCACCAATATGATCATCATGACTATGAGTAACAAATAAACCAACTAACTTTTTGTTAGGATTTATATTTTGCAAAATAATATCTGCCTCAGCACCAGGATCTATTACCATGCAACTATTACCTTTTTCAATTATATAGCAATTAGTTCTTAATTCTCCAACAATTAAAGTTTTAAGATTCATAACTATTCCCTTCTTTTCTATACTACTCTTTCATGTTATAATTATACTAGGTGAAGAATATGAATGCAACACACATAGTTTTAATAACATTATTAATTGTTGTTACAATTTTAGTAACATTATATATAAGAAAAATATCAAAATTAAAATTCTTCAAAATTAGAACTAATGAAGCAGAAAAAGTAATTGAAGAAGAATTAAAGATAAGACATGAATTAATCATGTCTACTAAACCTATAGTACAAAAAAATACAAAGATGGATTTAAACTTCTATGATGATTTAGAAAATATTATGAATTCAAATATTAATACAATTGAATTAGAAAAAAAATTAACAGCTGCAATAGCAACAATACATTTAATAATAAACGATTATCCTAAAATTATAGATAAAAAAGGATTTAGAGAAATCATGAGAAAAATAAGCGAATCAGATACAAAAATAAACGCAGCTAAATCATTTTATAATACTAATAATACAAAACTAAATGATTTGTTAAAAAAAATCCCAACTAATATAATTGGAAAATTTAAGGGATACAAAATTTCATCTAATTACGAAGCTAAAGAAATATTTAATGCAATTGAAGAAGACATAAGATTATAATCTTATGTCTTTTTAATTTAAATCCCAATCAATTTCTTTCATATTATTTTTCTTTAAAAAATTATTAGTTTTACTAAATGGCTTAGATCCAAAGAATCCATTACGTGCACTGAAAGGACTTGGATGAGCACTTTCAATTACTAAATGTTTTGTATTAGTAATTAATTCTTTCTTCGATCTAGCAAAATTACCCCATAATATAAATACAACAGGTTCTTCCTTTTCATTTAATACTCTAATAATATAATCAGTAAATAAATCCCATCCTAATTTAGCATGACTATTAGGAGTATCTTTAACAACTGTTAATGTTGCATTTAATAATAAAACTCCTTCTTTAGTCCACTTAGTTAAATCACCTGATTGGACTGGTTTATATCCCAAATCATCTTCTAGTTCTTTATAAATGTTTTTAAGAGATGGAGGAAGTTTAATTCCATCATGTACAGAAAATGATAATCCCATTGCTTCTCCCTCACCGTGATATGGATCTTGTCCAACAATAACTACTTTAGTATCTTTAAAAGGTGTATTTTTTAAAGCAGCAAATATATCTTCCTTTGGTGGATAAATAGTTTTAGTTTCATATTCATGATTAATTACACTCATAAACTTTTTAAAACCATCTGAATTCCAAATAACAGATAATTTATTATCCCAATCATTTCCTATCATATTATCACCTATTAACATTATAACATAAAAAAAGAAAACACTTAGTGTCTTCTTTCTTATATAGTTTCTATCTTCATTAAATTTGTGAAACCAATCTTACCAGCAACTAATCCACCAGTAATAACAATATTGTCTCCTTCATTTAATGGAATAAACTCTTTTGCTTCTTTTATACAAATATCCATAAGTTCATCAATGTCATTTGCAACATCAACAACTTTAGAATATACACCATAGTTTAATGCTAATTTATTAGCTACATCGTCATTACCAACTAACGCAAGAATTGGGCATTTTGGTTCAAGGTTAGATATTAATCTAGCTGAAGATCCTGAGATAGAAGGAACAACGATTAATTTAGCATCTAAACTGTTCGCAGCTGTAGCAACTGATTTAATGATGGCATCAGTTGCATTTTCTACTTTTTTATCTGCAAAGATGTTTTTATAATCAATAGATTCTTCGATATGTTCACAGATGTCAGCCATTGCTTTAACTGTTTCAACAACATATTCGCCAGTTGTAGTTTCTCCTGATAACATTACTGCATCAGTACCATTATAAACAGCGTTAGCAACGTCAGTAACTTCTGCTCGAGTAGGTCTAGGATTGTGTTTCATAGATTCTAACATTTCAGTAGCAACTATACACATTTTCTTATATTGTCTACATAATTTAACAATTCTTTTTTGACATATTGGTAAATCTGACATAGGTACTTCAACACCTAAGTCACCTCTTGCAACCATACATCCATCTGATACTTTAACTATTTCTTCTAAATTATCCATTCCCATTTGAGATTCAATCTTAGATATAATTTTCATATCTTCTCTATTTTCACTCTTAAGAATTTCTCTTATAGCTAAAA
>JAEEGL014416581.1_pt1 | contig 10133 bp, 10 predicted proteins | sample 9134231 | NCBI WGS metagenome assembly JAEEGL01 (sample SAMN16246548, study PRJNA631951) | gut metagenome | biome: gut microbiome; feature: rumen; material: fiber-attached | host: Bos | place: Iran: Karaj | collected 2018-10
AGGGTATTCCTACTTCCGTTGGTAGGGGAGGTTATTCGAGCCAGCCGAGGATGTCGCCTTTCTTGACTATCTGGCCTTGCTTGACGCAGGTGTCGATGAGGCGGCCGGGCTTGGTGACTTCGACATTCATCAGGGCGTAGCTCGCCTCGATGATGCAGAAGACATCGCCTTCGGCATATTCGCGACCGGGTGCGGGGGGAACGGAGGTGTTGAAGTCGATTTCCCACAGCAGCTGTCCGTTGGCGGTTGCGATAACGGGAGTGGCGTTGGCGTGACGCTCGTTGATGTAGTTGGGCGTGAGGGTGACGACCTCGGTGGTTTTCGCAGCACCTTTCTTGTCGGTGGCGACGCACTTTTCGGCACGGAGCTGTGCCACCTCTTTGGTGAAACGCTCCTTGGCGAGGCCCGACTTGTAGTCGCGGTACTGGCGGTCGTGCATGGCGAGTTCGAAGAGCTCTTCATCGTCTTCGCCACGGTCCCAACCGTTCTCTTCCATTTCCTTGATATACTCGGGCAGTGCGTCGGGATAGGCATCCTGCGGGTTGCCGTCGTAGAACTCGTAGTTGTTCTGTTTGGCCAGTTCGACGATTTCGGGAGCCAGCGGACCGGGCAGCTTGCCGGCACGGCCGAGAATCATGTTCCAGCTGTCCTTGTCGATCTGCGAGAAGCGGGGCTTGCCCTGTGCCAGTGCCATGATGTTCATCAGGGCGATGTTCTTGGTATACTGGCTGAAGGGGGTCACCAGTGGGGGATAGCCCAGCTTGGGCCAGATGTAGGCCACCTCTTGGAATAGTTGCACGGTGAGCTCGTCGAAGGTCACTTCGGGCTTGCCGTTCTTCTTCAGTGCCATGTTGATGGCACTGTGCACGCCCTTGAGGTCGCTCATCATGCTGCCCATCATGCCGCCGGGGAGGCCGCAGCCCACGAGCATGGAGGTGCAGATGCGGTTGGCGGGGTTGACGTAGAGGCCCAGGAAGTCGTCGAGGAACGACTGGGTGAGGGCGCGGGTCTCCATGTAGGCCTTCATGTTGATGTCCTTTACGAGGAAGCCGTCCTCCTTGAGCATGGCCTGCACGCCGATGATGCCGGGATGCACCATGCCCCAGGCGAGGGGTTCCATGGCGGTGTCGATGACGTCGGCGCCGGCACGTGCCACCTCGAGGATGGATGCCATGGCGAAGCCGGGACCCGAGTGGCCGTGGTACTGCACGATGATGTGAGGGTACTTCTTCTTAATCTCGTAGACCAGCTTGCCCAGCATGGTGGGACGGCCGATGCCGGCCATGTCCTTCAGGGCAATCTCGTCGGCACCGAACTCGACCAGCTTGTCCACCACGCCCATGTAGTACTCGACGGTGTGGATGGGGGAGTAGGTGATGCTGAGGGCGGCCTGGCTGATCATGCCGGCTTCCTTGGCATACTTGACCGACAACTCAAGGTTGCGGGGGTCGTTGAGGCCGCAGAAGGAGCGCATGATGTCGACACCCTGAGCCTTCTTGACTTTGGGCATCAGCTGACGCACATCCTTGGGCACGCCGTACATGCGGAGGCCGTTGAGGGCACGCTCGAGCATGTGGGTCTGTATGCCTGCCTTGTTGAACTCCTTGGTCCAGGCACGGACAGACTTGTTGGGGTTTTCGCCGTACATAAGGTTGACCTGCTCGAAAGCACCGCCGTTGGTCTCGATGCGGTCGAAGCAGCCCATACGCACGATAGCGGGAGCCACCTGCACAAGCTGGTCGACGCGGGGCTGGTATTTGCCCGACGATTGCCACATGTCGCGGTAGACCAAGCTAAATTTTATCTCTCTTGCCATATGTGTTTTTTGATATAATGCATTAATATATATTTAATTACACGCAAAAGCAACTTCTTTCGCAAGTTGCAAAATTACAAACTTTTCATCAAATGGTGAATTATGAATAAAGAATTGTGATTTTTTATAAATTGAAAAGGAAAATTGGAGACTGCCTGATTGTTTGAATGTGTTATTGTGTTAATGCGTGGATTCTGACTAACGAATTGGCACATTAACGAATTGGCGTATTCAAAGTTTGCGGCCTCTCACGGCGGCAAAAACGGCGAGGGTGCTGATTCCCATGACCATGAGGAAGGTGAGCAGAAAATCGACACCGCGCATTGCCACAGGGAAGGCTGACACGACAAAGTTGTCGCCCATCTTCACGATGCCAAATTGCTGCTGGAGCAGGCAGATGACGAAGCCGACCAGCAGTCCCGCCACCACTCCGATGGCTGAAATCATCACTCCTTCGATTCTAAATACACGGCGTATCTGGCTTCGCTCCATGCCTATGCTTTGCAGTGTGCCGATGTCGCGCCGCTTGTCCAGCACCAGCAGTGTTAGCGTGGCGGCAAGGTTGAGCGTGGCAATGAGGACGATGAGTGCCAGAATGAGGTAGATGCCCAGCCGCTCGCTGCGGAACACCTTGTAGTAGATGGGCTGCTGCTCGAAGCGGTCTTTGACGGTGAAACCGTTGCCCAACAAATTCTGTACCGCTATCTTTACATGCTCTTTCTGTTTGGCGCGGAGCGTGGGCTGCAGGGCAATGGCGAGGGCGGTACACTCGTCGTCGGCATAGTCCATCAACTGCCGCACGAAGGCAATGTCGGCCACCACGTAGCGGTTGTCGATGTCCTGCTGGATGTAGAAATTGCCGCCCGGCATGGCGTAGGCGGTGTTGAGGGCCTGCTCCATGGTCATGCCAAGGGCTGTGCCGCGCTTGGGGATATGCACTGCCACGGGGACATTGGAGGCTTCGCGAATGCCGAGGTTGTAGTAGACTTCGGCACCGAACAGGAGAAAATATGTGAATTGAGAATTGAGAATTGAGAATTGAGAGGACATCCCCTCCCGCTTCGCGGTATCCCCCTCAAGAGGGGACACTGCTGTATCAATATGATTTTCAACTTTCGATTCCTCATTCGCGATTTTCAAACCGTAGACGCCTTCGTAGAGCAGGGTGTCGAGACCCGACACCTTGGGATATTCGCCATCGACCCCGCGCAGGGCGACGATGGCCTGGTTGTGGCGGTAGGTAATCCAAGCGTTTTCCTCGACTATCTGCGACACGGCGGCGACACCCTTCATCTGTCGCAGACTGTCAAATTGAGAATTGAGGATTAAGGATTGAGAGTCGTTAGCGTTATTTCCAATTCGGAAGGTCTTGCCCTTGGCGGGCTGCACCAACAGCTCGGGGTCGAAGGAGTTGAAAAGGCTCTGCGTCAAGTTGCCGATGCCGTTGTAGACACTGAGCACCACAATGAGTGCCGCCGTGCTGACGGCGATGCCGACGAGGGAAATCCATGATATGATATTGATAACTGTCTTCTGCTTGCGCGAGAAGAAGTAGCGCCATGCCACTAAGGCGGTCAAAGGAAAGTTGTTGTGCCTCAATTTCAACTTTCAACTCTTTAGCAGCTGCTCGATGTGCTCCACATAATCGAGCGAGTCGTCCAGATAGTAGTCGAGTTGCGGGATGATGCGCAGCTGCTTTCCCACTCGGTTACCCAGTCGGCGACGGATGTCGCCGCTGTGGGTGAGGATGGCATCGATAATGGCCTGTTTGGTGGCAGGCTCTTCGGGATGGCCTTTATAGGCGGGGACGCTGCCGATGGGCATAATGCTGACATGCACCCGGGCGATAGACAAATCGGGCGTGATGCGTACGCTGGTGACGGTGATGAGCGAGTTGCCCAGCGCGGGTTTCATCTCGCGCAGGAATATGTCGCCCAGCTCCTGTTGGATTAGGCGTGAAATCTTCTGTTGGCGGGTGCTGTCCATGCTACCACCTCCAGCCCACACGGATGGGGATAAAGATTGTTTGCTGCTCCAGCACGATGCCTACCTCGGCGAAGAGGCTGTGATAGTTGCGGTCCATCTGCTGCAGGGCATGGTCGTAGAACCAGTTGATGCCGCCATAGACCTCGAGATAGGGGCTGATGGTGTTGCCGTAGTTGCCGGGGTTCATCAGGAAGCTGCCACCCACACGTACGCCCACCATGGGAGCCCAGATGTCGCCAACGGGACGAAAGTCCATGTCGACAAAGCCGTGCATCATCTGGCTGGCGGTATAGTTCATGTTGCCCTTGAAACGGGGATAGCAGTAAGCATAGCCCAGTCCGCCACCGAGGAAGAAGTCCTGACTGATGTTGGCACCCGCCATGACGTTCAGACCTGCGGCCTCTTCGTGCAGGTTGAGGCGATAGCCGGAGGGTATCACATCGGGGTTGGTACCCTCTATCTCGGGCAGGCCATAGTTGCCTACGTTGTGGAGATAGCCCATCTCCACCTTAAACATGAATTCAGTGTTGGGTTTGTCCTGTGTGTACTGAGCGGAAGCCGTGGTGGCCGCCAGCAACATAACTACCAATAAAACAGTTCGTATATTCTTCATTGTACAATAATTTGCGACTGCAAAGATACGTAATTATTTTTGATTATCACGACATAACTTCCTGCAGGGAGGTTGTGACGGACGGTGTCGCCGCTATTCAACCCATTGGCATTTAGTATGTTCTTGCCAGAATTGTCAAATATTTGGAGGTCGAATTTTTTATCGTAGCCTTCTATCTCCACGGTGAATTGCGTGTGTCCTGGATTGGGGAATATTCGGAGGGGCAGGTCCTGTGCCTGCCTGTCCCATGATGGAGTGGCGGGTATGCCCACCAGGTTCGTGTCTGCCACGGCAAGGACATACTGCCCGGGGAAGAGTGGGGTGGTGAAATAGCCTGTGCTAATGCTGCTGGAATTGGTTCGCTTGCGCGATACCATCTGCCAGGGATGTTGTGCGTCGAGGCGGTACAGCACGCACATCGAGTCGAACGTGGCACGGTCTTCATAGAACCCCATGTCGATGCACGATGCCCCCGATGTCCCGTTGGCACCCATGTTATACAGCAGGCGGAGGCTTATCGCTTGGTCCCACGGTGCCGTTTGTACCTCCCAGTAGCGGTCGGCCATGCGCGTCACGCCTTCTGGCATCTCTCCCGTGGGGCGGGCGAAATGGTGGGTCACATGCAGATGATGGTCGATGGGTGTGCTGGCATCCTGACCCACATAAACCTTACAAAAGGTATTGCCCATGTCGTAGTTGCCTGTGTGGTTGAGGGTAACGGCTCTGTTCGTGGCGGCATCCGAAATCAAGTTTCGGTAGTCCACCACTGCGTAGGCAGCAACGAATGGCAGCGCGAATGTCTGTGTGGCAATGCTGTCGTCTACCGTCATCCACTGGTCCGACGGTTGGTTGTCGTGTGAGAAGAAAGTCACTGGTACCCGCTGGCCGTGGGCATAGTGGTCCGTGCCCCGTAGCCGCTGGCGCAACGTCAAGGTGGCGGTACCCTCCCACGTTGTCTCCAGACGCTCTATCGCATAGTCCACAAAGCCGGGTGTGAACACATGGAAGTCGAAGAACCCCTCCAAGTCCATGCCGCTGTAGAGGCTCAGGCTGTCGCGCAGCCCCGCCGCGTCGATGTTGCCAAAGGCGCAACGCTCAAACAGTCGGTTCATGCAGGCGTAGAACAGCGAGTCGCCCATGATGCCGCGTAGCGAGTGCCACACCAGCGCACCCTTCTTGTAGGTGGTGGTGCCGTAGGTGTAGTTGGGCGACATGCCCGACAGCGAGCGGTAGCCCCCGTCCGACAGGTGGGCGTTCAGTAGCACCTCGCGCAGCATGTCCATATAGTATCGTGTGGCGGCGGCGCGGTCGTGTATCGCCTCCATTGCCACCTCTTCGCAGAACGACGCTCCGCCCTCGTTAATCCACATATCGCCTTCCGAGGCGCAGGTGAGCAGGTTGCCGAACCAGGCGTGTGCCAACTCATGACAGGTGGTCATCTGGCACACTTCGTCAGCTACTGCTATGCAGGCGTCCACTAACCCGATGTTGTTCACATGCTCCATCGACCCCTTCGGCGTGCCGATATAGCCCACACGGTCCCAACGGTAGGGGCCGAAGGCGCGCTCGAAAGCGGGCAGCACCTCCTCCAACACGTCAAATTTCTCGTACACCTGAATGCTGTCACGGCTCAAATAGCCTATGATGGCAGGATAGGTGCCGTATAGGCTCTCGTACTCACGCTCGATGATGTGCCACGGGGCTGACGACACCGACACCAGATAGGTCGGCGTGGGATGGTCGAGCGTCCACACGCTGGTATTGCTGCTGTCGGCGTTGGTCACCTCCGACTGTTTCAGACCGCCGCAGATGGCTCTCCAGCCGGGTTGCGATGTCACCGTCAGACGGTAAGTGGCCTTGTCGTAGAAATTGTCGCGACAGGGAAACCAAGCGCGACCGTACACATGCGGATGCGCCATAAACGCCACTCCGAGATTATAGTATAGTCTGTTGTCCATGTGCAGGCCACCCCAGCCGTAGTTCTCCACATAGCCGTTGGTCACGTAGGGTACCGACACCACGTGCGTGTCGCCCGCTTGGCCGCCGGCATAGACTGTTAGCAATGCGTTGTCGCGGTCGTAGTTGAAACCGCGTGTCACCGTGCCGTCGAGCGTGACGGGCGACACCTGGTCGGCAATCAAGTCAAACGTCACTCCGTGGCAGTCGCGTGTCAGCACAAAGGTAATCTCCGTAACTCCCTGCACCTGCTTGTCCACCGTGTTGCCCATGTCGAGCGTGATGTCATAGTGCAGCACGTCCAAAGAGTCAGCCTCTGGCGACTGCGCAGCAAGCCTGCCCTGTGCCAAGGTTAGCGACAGAAGTATGAAAACAAATCCTATCTTTTTCATAATCAATTAATATAATTGTACATATCCAGCGGCATCGCCGCCCTAAAATCATTGCAAATTTACACATAATTCTCGAATTATGCACAAATCATGGAAAAAATCATGTTATGTACACTTTTTGTTTTGATGAAAATCTCTCCATCTTAAAATATTTGTGTATTTTATTATTCGTGCTATTTGTGTTCGGAAAAAATGGGTATATTCAATCCACCGATATCTCATTCAACATCCTTGGCTCGTACAGGAACCGTGTCAATTGTGCCACTTTTGGTATAGTGGACAACGATTGCCGCATAGTCGCTTGCGCTGGTGCGAGTCTTGATTCCATGGCTGGAGAACTGATAGGGCTTGGCTTGTTGGTCAAATAGGTCGGTTATGTATATCCCACTGCACTCGTTTTTGGGTATCATCCATAACCAATATTGTCCTGTGATATCCTCAGTATATGTGATACGTAGCCAAGGCTCGTCGTCGAATATAATTTGTGCCACCTCACAAACATAACAACAGCTGTCAGCAATTTGAATAGATAGCAATCCTTTATAATGAGGGACAAGCCAACCATTGCCGTTGCATTCATCGCCATCTTCATCTTGTGTAATCTCGTTTAAAAATTACACTCTCGTTTAAATCTTGCAATTTGTTACAATCGGAAGGGGTGTGCGTTCTGAGGACTGTGTCCACCCTCATGCTGTCCACCACTTTGTCCCAATGGTGGAAAACGTAGCCCTCGAACTTGGGTGACGACACAAATTGAGCCCTCCAGTTGAAAGAGGTGAGGGTATATGCGCTGTCGCCCCAATGGTGGTAGATGAATTCTTGCCAGTTCCACTTTGTTGTGTCGATATAACTTATCTCGTCCCACCAACATTTGATGATTCCTTCGACACATAGGCTGTCCGACAGGTGTCCATGTTCACTGCGGTATGCATCCAACTGCGTCGCCACATTCTCGGCTGTTTCGCGGAAACGCGCATCTTTGTATTCTTCCGACATGAAGTATCCCGAACAGTGCACGTCCCACCACAAGCCTATCAGTACCATCATCAGCACGGGGGACAATCCCGCCATGCTGCCCATGGCCATCTGGCGAAGGTGTCTGTGCCTTCTCCGCTGTCTGAGGTCCCATCGTCCAATCCTACCCATTAATAAACTCTTCTATCAGACTGTTGACCTTTTCTGGGGCGTCGGTATTGGAGTTGTGGCCGGCACCTTTTATCCATTCAATCGGGATGCCGGTCTTTTTGTGCCATGCCTTGTTGTATCTGATGCAGGAGCCGGCGCGGTCATTCTCGCCGCAAATCAAGAGGGCAGGGCATTTGATTTCGTATGGGAGGTCTGCTTCCATCGCCTCTGCCAGGATCCGAAATCCATGTCCGGAGATTTGGGCATATCTCTCTTGGTCGCCATCGTACACCATCATCATGTCACGCATCAGCCTTCTGCCGTACTCCGATGTGGCAACACCATTTGTCCCCGACCGCAACAGCCACCTCCACGGATAGTGCCGATACACAGGCTCCATCCTTTTCAACAGCCAAATCTCTGCAGCCGTCACATACCCTCTCTGCAAGGGAGCCGAGTCGATAGAGACAAACCCTTTCAGTTTGTCGGGAAACAGCTGGGAATACATCTGCCCCACATATCCTCCCATCGATTGTCCGACAATAATTGGGCGGTCAATACCCTCTTGTAGGAGTATGCCGTCCAGCCAAAGAGCCTTGTCCTTCAAGTTGAAAGAGAACTCAAATGGCCATGAGGCAGCATGTGCAGGCGCGTCCCACACGAGGACAGTGTATCGCTCTTTAAAGTACTCGACCTGTTTGTCAAACAATCGATGGTCGGCCGTCAAGCCTGGCAGAAAGACAATCGCCGTGGAGGATGCCTCTAACTCATTGGTCCAATAATGAATCGTGCCGCAACGTGTCTCGAATGTCTTTTCTGTCATGGCAATCTTAATGAACTCGTTAATGCGTTAATTTGTTAATCGACTATCGCATTCACACATTCACACGTTAACACATTCATTAATTGACATACTCTATCTCGTAATCGGTGACCATTAGGCTGCGGACGAGGCTTGTGATGCCTGATGTGGTGTAAACTTCGTGGACGCCGGTGACACGGCCGCCGGTAGTGGTGTATTCATATCGGTGCTCCGAATTATCGTCGTAGCAGCGTGTCAGCAAGTTCTTGTTCAGACCGTCGGTGGCCTCGTGGGTGCCAATCATTTTTCTGTAAGGAATCTGCCAGAAGGGAAAACCATAGAACGGGTTGACGAGGCTGTTCACCTCGTAGTTGTAGCTTACTGTGTCGCGGTTGCCGTCAAAGTTAAGGGAGTGGCTAACCGTCTTGGAGATATTGTCCCCTGCCCAAGTGTAGAGCAGTGTCATATGCTTAAGACCGCTCTCGCTGGGTTCAAGTGCCCAGATGTCGTCTTCCAAACGCTCCAGCTTCCCGTCAGACCAGAAATATAGATAGGTCTCCTTATATACCGTGTCGCCTTCATGGAGGATGCATTTGTAAACTCGCGACAATTGGCCGCTGGCATTGTAATCAAGGTCGAAGTATGTATAAGTATAGGCATCTTCTACGTGGACAAGGCGTCCTCTGCCGTCGTAGGTAAAGAGATAGATGTTCACCCCATGGTGCATGCTGTCCAAACGGTTGCCTGTCCAGAAAAGTTCGCAATCCAGTTTGCGTTCGGCAGGTAAATAAATCGTGGTGTCCCATGTTTGTGTGCTGTCGTTGTACCGTTCTATAATGGTGGTGTTAGTGGTGTAGATACGGTTCACCTTCGCCTTCATTTCAATCGGGACAATGTTGTCTTCTTTGTTGCAGCCCACGGTCATCATGGTGACGGCTGCCAGCAGCATGGCTGCGATAACGTTGCGTTTCATCTTTCTGTATTTTTATAATTATTTTTTTCAACTTTCAATTCCTCCAGTCGTGCATCGAGGTCGCGCTTTGTCGTCAGGCTGTCGCGACTGAGGGGAGCTGTGAGGAATTGGCTGACGTCGGGAGAGTCCTCTGATACTTTCTCTCCCTGTTCACGGGCGTCAGTGAAGTCCATCACCTCCTGCTCCGTGATACCGATGGCCTCCATGTTGCGGCGGTTTTGGTAGCGCATGGTGGCCGCCACGTTGGAGAACCACGCCCTGAAGAAGTGGATGCCTTTCATCGTGTGCCGCACTTTCTCGGAGCGGATGATTTTAACGGGCATCGTGCCACCCTCGTAATTCTCGGGATGGCTCTTGATGTCGAAAATGGTCTCGCTGGCATCAGACATCCATTTGTTCCAATAATCTTCGACCTGGTGCATCGACGAGAAGCATTCTCCCACCCGGTCGATAAACTGCACATTGCCCAT
>JAEEGL014448820.1_pt1 | contig 10133 bp, 5 predicted proteins | sample 9134231 | NCBI WGS metagenome assembly JAEEGL01 (sample SAMN16246548, study PRJNA631951) | gut metagenome | biome: gut microbiome; feature: rumen; material: fiber-attached | host: Bos | place: Iran: Karaj | collected 2018-10
ATCCCCAAGATTCAGAATGAAGGATGGCTTGATTTTGATGTTGTTGTTGCAACACCTGATATGATGGGCGTTGTAGGTCGTCTGGGTAAGGTTCTCGGACCTAAGGGACTTATGCCCAACCCTAAGGCCGGCACGGTTACAATGGATGTTACCAAAGCAGTTAACGATATCAAGGCAGGTAAGATCGAGTACCGTCTTGACAAGACCAATATCATCCATGTTCCGCTTGGAAAGGCTTCATTCAGTGAAGAGAAGCTCCAGGAGAACTTCAATACTCTTATGGAAGCTATTGTTAAGGCTAGGCCGAGCGCACTTAAGGGTCAGTATTTAAGAAGTATAGTACTTGCTTCGACAATGGGACCCGGCGTGAAGGTTTCAACAGCCAAGTTCTAAGATTGTATTAGGATTATTTGACCAAATGTGTTATAATAAATGGGATATGCGGATGCATATCCCATTTTGTTATGCAAATGGATAAGTGATGGGGATTCGGAGAGTATAGATGAATTACGTAAGACGGTATTTGGTAAGGGCTGTTGAAGCAGTCTGCATTCTTCTGCTTATGATGTCCGTTCAGGGCTGCGACACAGTTACGGATATGGCTAAGAAGGCTGCCGGCCAGATTGCACCCGGGATGGATGACGGACAGGCGACGGGCATTGTTATTACCAAAGGAGATGAAGAGGCCGGTCAGGAACAGGAAGCTCCGGTTATTATTCTTAATACAGATGATTCTCCTGTGATAACGGTAGAGAATAATATCGGAGATGGTACACCGGGTCAGAGCGAAACGGGTAATGCCGGAGATTCAGGGACATCCGAACTGCCTGAGGAAGATATATGGGATGACGGCAGCAAGACATACTCAATGACAGCAGCAAACAGGGAAGAGACTTCACTTGCATTCATAGGTGATATATGCTTTCATGATGCCTATTCCAATATGGCTGCCTTAAGAGAGCGTGCAGGTGGGATATATGACTGTATATTACCTGAAGTTATGGAAGGTCTTAAGGCTGCAGACATACTTATGGCGAACAATGAGTTCCCGTACAGCGACAGAGGTACGCCAACTGCAGGTAAACAGTATGCTTTCAGATCCAAACCGTCCAACGTAAACCTTCTTCATGAAATAGGGGTGGATATTGTATCACTTGCCAATAATCATGCATATGACCACGGACCTGATGCGCTGTCGGATACCGTTGACATACTGACGGATGCGAAAGTTCCGTTTGTGGGTGCGGGGAAAAATATAGATGAAGCTGTAAAACCGGTGTATATACGGATAAACGGCAGGACGATCGCGTATACGGCCGCCACTCAGATTGAACGCCAATCCAATCCGGATACGAAAGAGGCGACTGCGGATTCACCCGGGGTGTTAAGGACGCTGGATCCCACAAGATATCTTAAGGTTATCGAAGAAGCGGCTGCAAACAGTGATTTTTGTGTGGCATATGTGCATTGGGGCAGTGAGAACACCGATCTGGTGGAAAAGAGCCAGAAGGATCTTGCCAAGAAATATGCTGCAGCGGGGGCGGATCTTATTATAGGCGATCATTCACACTGTCTTCAGGGACTTGATTATGTGGATGGGATTCCGGTTATTTACAGTCTTGGTAACTTCTGGTTTAATTCAAAGACTGTAGATACGGGTTATCTTAGTGTTGTTCTTGATGAGAATTTCTCCATAAAGACAATACAGTTTGTTCCGTGCGTACAGGAAGGCTGCAAGACAAGGAAGGCCGAAGGAGATAAGAAGGGAGCGATACTTTCTTATCTTCAGGGAATATCGGATTATGTATCAATAGACGAGGACGGATATATTACAAGATCCGATACTAATCATAATAAGCAGAACGGGCAGAATACATCTCCGTCGCGTAAGAAAGAAGAGGAGCAGGCGGCAGATCCGGCACAGGTTGATCCGGCTGCAGTATTACCGGCGGTTCCGGCTCTTTGATCTCCCGTTTGGAAATATAATAAATCGAGGTTTCGGTATGGAATTGGGCGTGTTACTAAGTAGAAACTATGCTTTTGTATTTACGATGGTGCTCCTTGCATTCACTGTTTTATCAAATACGAGGATGGAGCGCTCTGTAAGAAAGAGATTCATTCAGTTCATATGTATGTGCGTTATACAGGCAGTTATTGAACAGCTTGAGATGCATTACGGCGAACTGGAACATGCCAATGTGCAGCGCCTTCTTCTTTCAACAGCCGGGTATGTCTTAAGAACCGCACTGGTTTACATAATAATTCTTATAATGCTTAGACACGAAAGCAGGAAGATAAGGATCCTGCTATGTATTCCATGGGTTGTTTTCAGCATTCTTATGCTCGTTAATCTTAAAACCGGAACAATATATTCATTTAATGAGAGTAATGAGCTCACACCGGGTCCCCTGTATGGCATTACAATACTGGTTTTGGTTTTTTACCTGACCGTTATAGTATGGTACAGCTTCGCAGAAGGGGCTAAAAGAGCATCGGCGGGTATTGAAGAGGGAGGAGCGGAACGCAATACGATCCTTATAAGCTTTGGCTTTATAATTCTTAATGTCATAGCGCTTAATACCCTGAAATCCTATGAAAACAATTCAATGATCGCAATGGCATTGTCTGCGCTTGCATATGGCATATATTTCAAGTCTCTGACGCAGGTCGAAGAGAATGAATTCCTTAAGAATACCGAAACAAGAACAGGGCTTCTTAATGAGGGGGCTCTGGTAAGACGAATAAATGAGATGCGGTCCCGCCAGACGTCGGAGGATTATGCTGTTGTGTATTTTGACCTGTCAAGATTCGGGCTTATCAACGATCAGTACGGAACGGAGGTTGGAGACAAAGCGCTTGTTGAGTATGCATCTTTTCTTACATCGATCGTCAGGAAGGATGAGGTTCTTGCAAGACAGGGAAGTGATAAGTTTATTGCGGTCATACATCAGAAAAATCTGGATCTGTTCCTTAAGCAGCTTAGCGGTCTTCCCGTAAGAGTCGAGAATAATGAGAGATCCTATGACATAAATATTGCAGCCATAGCCGGTGTATATACGATCGAGGATACGGATGTTTCGGGCGAAGAGGCTGTTTCCAATGCATATATGGCTCTGAACTACGGTAAGAGCGTGACAAAGAAGAGCATCACTTATCTTACGGATGATCTAAAGAACAGGCTTAAGGATCAGAAACAGTTCGAAATGGACATTCCGATCGCAATGCAGAATGAGGAATTCATACCTTACTACCAGCCCAAGGTTGACAGCTCGACCGGAATGCTGTGCGGAGCCGAGGCACTCGTAAGGTGGCTTCATGAAGGCAATCTGATCTCACCCGGAAGATTCATACCGGTAATGGAAACCAATGATATGATGTGCGATCTGGATTTCTATATGCTTCGCCATGTATGCGCGGATATTTCCTCGTGGATAGAGCAGGGAATGGTCCCTCCCACGATCTCGGTTAATTTCTCCAGAAGAAATCTCTCCAACAGCAGGCTGGCAGAAGATATTGACGCAGTTGTAAGCGAGTATCATGTGCCGAAGAAGATGATAGAAATAGAGATCACGGAAACTATTGATGAGTTCCCCATAAGTGTACTTAACAGCTTCGTAGAGAATCTTCACAGACTGGGCTACAGGGTGGCGGTAGATGATTTCGGAAGCGGCAGCTCATCCCTAAGTCTCCTGAGAGAAGTGACCTTTGACACTCTGAAGATAGACAAGGGTTTTGTGGATCGCGCATATGAGAAGGATCTTACTATCCTTGCATATATGATAAGGTTGGCCAAGGCACTTAAGGTTGAAGTTCTTGCCGAAGGTGTGGAGCTGAAAGAGCAGGTTGATACGCTTGCAACACTGGGCTGCTATATAATCCAAGGCTTTTATTTCGACAGACCGATCCCGAAGGAAGAGTTTGAAAAACGTCTTAAGGACAGGAGGTATGATAAATGAGCAGACTTCTTGTTATAAGAAATATAATAAACAGGCTGATGATAGGCCTTGCGGCTGTCTTTGTTATTCTCCTTATCTTTTTCGTTACTCATATAGTACGTGTGAACAGATACAATAATGAAGACAGAAGGATAACTGATGAATCGACAGTAACGGAAGTTACGGTAGATATCCATAAAAGGGGTCTGGCTACCGATGCATGGGAAAAAAATGACGCTTTTGAGAATGTCATTTTAAAGGCCAGAATATATGAAGCGGTTATTATCAATAATTCAAAGAGCGTTATGCCTGATTGGAAGCTTCGGATAAATATCAAGGATGACTGCTACATAAACAATGCATGGTGTGGAACCGTGGAGATCCATCAGCTGAGTGCGAAAGGCGAGAAGGAGCAGACACTGGATCTCAGAAATACGGATGTTTCTGATATTACGATTGACCACATTGTTGCGGGACAGGATCTGATGATACCTCTTAAGCGCGGAGATTATATTATCTACCATCCGAATACCACTCAGGCTGAGGCAGAGATGCCCGTCAATTCGACAGATGAATTTTCGGGTCAGGTTAATACCGGATTTATTTTCTACGGATTGACGGACGAGATGGATTTTTCGGATTATGAATTTGATTATCATATTCATAAATCGTTTTTTTCGGGAACTACAGGAAGAGTATATATGGTACTTCTTCCGTGCTGGGCTGTGCTGCTTGTCCTTTTCGGAGCAGTATCATCGCTTATCCTCTGGTTCGAGGGAAGGCTGTTCAGGCAGGATGAACTGGTCAGGGAATCACTGGCATTATGCGCCAACATGGCCGATTCCAAGGACTATGCATACACCGGGCATTCGGAACGTGTGGCAAAGTATTCAAGAATGATAGCAGAACAGATGGGTATGGATAAGAAGGACTGCGATAACGTATATTATGCAGCGCTTATTCATAATGCCGGTTATAATATGCTCCCGCCTGATCTGCTCAGAAAGACGACTAAGCTGTCGGGGGATGAGTTTAAGCTGATGCAGACTCACAGCGTCAGAGGAGCCGAACTGGTTAAAGGTATGAAATCGGTTCCGCATGCCGAGGATGCAGCCAGATATCACCATGAGAGGTATGACGGCAAGGGTTATCCGGAGGGCAAGAAGGGTAATGATATCCCTCTTGTGGCCAGGATAATAAGCGTTGCTGATGCTTTCGATTCCATGAACCATGACAGATCCTACAGAAAGAAGTATACCAGAGAGCATATAAGGGAGGAGCTGATCAGTAATAACGGTACTCAGTTCGATCCGCTGGTAGTTAGTATTTTCCTTGAAGTTCTTGAGGATATCGAGGATTGATCAGATGGCAGAAGATAAGACGATCTGTAAGAAGACGCCATATTATTTATATATTGTTGCGGGGATTTTTCTCAACTGCGCTTTTCGTGTAGTATCCGTAAAAACAGGCTGCCCGGCGCTGCTTGATTCGCTGGGGACTGTTTTTGCTGCTTATTATGGTGGAATAATACCCGGCATGATATGCGCTGCTGTTTCGGGCGGTCTGTGTGTGGCAAACAGTCCGCTTGATGTCTATTACATTGTTCCGGGAGTTGCTGTGGCGGCAGCTGCCGGTTTCCTTTCTGTAAGGACACATTTCATGAAGAGACTGCTTGATGCCATGAATGCAACTCTTATACTGTGTGTTGTGAAGACAATATTTCTAAGTGCCATAAATGTGGCGCTCTTTGAAGGGAGGACAGGACTTTACTATCCTGATGCCATAATAGATTATCTTGATCTGTTCAATATACCATGGGCCATAAGATGTACCGTTGCTTCTTTATTTATCTGTTTTGTTGATATGTTTTTTGCGGTAAACGTTTTATTCATAGCATCCAAACAGGCGAAATATATAAAGAAAAAGAGAAGGGCTTCAGAGCTCAAAAAAGCTCTGGGAAAGAAGATCACCCTGATGCTTCTGCCGGCTCTTCTGTTTATACCGGCCCAAACGGTGAATGCTGCATCCAATGTCAATTTCGTACAAAGGCTTTATAACGGCGAGAACGGGATGGTCGGAAGCTGTGCCAATGATATTGCGCAGACGGGCGATGGAACAATGTGGGTCGGAACCTATGGCGGGCTGTACAGGTTTAACGGAGAAGAATTCGTACGTATCGAAAACATTGAAAGTGTCAGAAGCATTCAGTCATTATATGTTGACAATGACGACAGGCTGTGGGTCGGGAGTGACGGTTCCGGCGTTACGGTGATGATGCCTAATATGACATGCCTTGTGTATGATTCTTCGAAGGGATTACCCGCCGGAACAGTTAAGGAGGTTGTTCAGGGAAGCGACGGATTGTTCTATATAGGTACTACGGGTGGTTTGGCGATAGTCAGTTTTAACGGGGAGAGCTTTCGTATCAGAGGTATCCGCGGCGATATAGGAAGCGTAGAGGATATAGCCCTTGGGACATCGGGAGAGATAGCCGTACTTAATACACTGGGCGATGTGTATATATTCCGGGACAGAAGTATGGTAATAGAGATCAATTATGATGATATAAAGGCTACCTGTGTCAATTATGATGCGGGTGGCTATCTGTATGTCGGTACCGATTCGGAGTATGTATATAAGTACCGTTTGGGAATGAAGGATTATCTTCTTGCGGATGTTCTGATCGCGAGGGGGCTGAATAATATAAATGATATATATTTTGATGATACCGGACATATTTTTCTTGCAAGTGATACAGGTATAGGTTATTCAGATCAAAAGGGAAATTCCAATATCATAAGCAATGAAGATTTTGATAATTCTGTTGAGAAGATTTTTTCGGATTATCAGGGGAATCTGTGGTTTACATCGTCAAGATGCGGTCTGTTGGCACTTAACCGATCCAGCTTTACGGATCTTTTCAGTGTTTGTAATGTAAGAAATGCTGTTGTCAATGCTGTGGTAGAGTGGTCGGGGCTTGAGTATGTCGGTACGGATGATGGTCTGAAAGTGCTGGATCCGGAGAAGTGTGTCAGCATCAACAATGAAGCTACAAGGGAGTTCGACGGCGTCAGGGTAAGAAGCATGACTGTTGACAAAGACGGGAATCTGCTGATAGCTGCAGTTGGAAAACCATTGATGAAACTGGAGAAGAAAAAGGGGTTATCAAGGTATTTCAAGAGGGAAAATGATGAGACTGAAGTCGGACGAAAGATAAGAGTGGTAAAACAGCTTGCAAACGGGACGATAATTACGCTGGGTGATGACGGCATATGCTTTATTGAAAACGGCAGGGTTAAGTTCAAGATGAAGAAATCAGAGGAGCTGGGTAATGCAGTACTTCTGAATGCCGAAGAGCTGTCTGACGGAACTCTTCTTGTGGGAACTGACGGAGACGGAATAGCTGTTATCAGGAATCGTAAGATATGCAGGTATATTACAGAAAGAGAAGGACTGTCTTCGGGGGTTATCCTGAGGATAGTTGATGACAGAAGAGGACTCGGAACATTCGTTCTCACCGGAAGCGGTATGTGTTACATGGAAGGTGATTACAAGAATGATGTCATTTCGATACGGGAACTCACCGAGCCGCCATATTACAATAACTACGATCTGTACCAAAGAATGAACGGTGATATTTTCATAATCGGCGGCGCCGGGGTATATGTTATAGATTATGATGAGCTGCTCAGTGAGGAAAGAGAAGCATCCTGCAAGCTTTTGGACATAAAGTCAGGTCTTCCGGGAAGTCTTACCAGCAACTCATGGAATTCTGTTGTAAATGACAGGTATATCTATCTTTGCGGAAATATGGGTGTATACGGGCTGGATCTTGACGACTATGAAACAGAGGTAACCGAGTACAAGCCCGGGATCGCTTCTGTTATGCTTGACGGTGTGCCGTATGAAATCCCTCCTACGGGAGAGATTGAGATTCCTGTAGGAACACAGAAGGTGGAGCTTGATCTTGTTATCAATAATTTTACGGTATATGATCCGTATGTAAGATATTACCTGTCGGGAGTCGACAGTGAAAAAATAACGGTTAAATCCAGTGAGCTGGAGAGTATTACCTATTACAAATTACCTCATGGGAATAACGAGTTCCACATTGAGGTGCTTAACAAGGACGGCATGCTTGTCAAAGAAAAGAAGTATTCTGTCACAAAAGGCAGGGAAACATATGAGACGAACGGATTCCAGGCGTATTTTTATATAATCCTTGTGGTTATTGTGTTATACAGTATTAATTCTGTTATAAACGGCGGAGTGTATGAAATAACCAGGAAACAGAAGCGGGAACACAACAGGATAGTCAACGCGCTTGAACGTGAAAAGAAAGAGGCGGTGGAAAGGAGTCTATACATAGAAGAAGAGGCAAACAGGGCAAAGGCATCCTTCCTTGACAAGATGGCGAATGAGATCCAGAGTCTTGTAAATGCGATCTCGGGCATGAATACAATGATAATGAGGGAAACGGAAGAAAGGGAGATAAAGGAGTATTCCAGGGATATTAATTATGCGCTTAAGAGGCTTAAGTATGTGATCGCAGGTGTGCTTGGATATGACGACCGGGATGATGGTGAAGATGATGAGAAAGATGAGGAAAGCTTTCATGCAAGAGATGCCAGGATGCTGGTGGCAGACAGCATAGCGCTTAATCTCAGTGTGGCGGAGAGACTTCTTAAGCGTATTCATATAGAGGTTGATACGGCTTTGTCCGGTGTTGAAGTGATAGACAAGGCTATGGTGACTAAATACGATATCATAATGATCGACTCGATGATGCAGGAAATGAGAGGCGAAGAAGTTCTGAAAAAGATAAGGGATGACTGCCTGCTTAACGCGGATGTGCCTGTGATCGTAACGACGACAAGCGCAGTAAGAGGGGCAAGGCAGGAGTACTTAAGACTTGGATTCTCCAACTGCCTTGTTAAGCCGATAGATGCACGAACCCTGGAGGCCATGGTGGAGAGTTATCTTCCCGAGGAAAAGATCGTGCCGGTTAACGACAAGAAGGAACATATAGCAAGAACTTCCGAAGCGGTAAGTCCCGAGCTTATAGAAGATCTGGAAGAATTGGACGTCGTACTTGACAAATTACTTAACGGAAACAGTAAATAAATATAATAAGTTCTTGACTTTTCGCTTCGGCTGTGCTAACCTATGCAAGGTTGTAGAACCGTGCCGAAGACAGCAGGTGCCGTAAGGCGTAAGCGTATCGCCTGCCGAGGAGATAATGAGAGTAGAAGATCATACCCTCTTTCCGTGCTTCGGAAGGAGGGTTTTTACTATCCCGCCATTTAGAGCGGGAGGCTGTCGGTTGTGATATAAAAGTGTGCTCCGGCAGGATTTCCTCTTTATTCGGTAGAATAAATTATAAGGAGGTAAGGAAATGGCTAAGGTTGAACTTAAGAAACCTATAGTTGAAGAAATAGCCGGGAATGTCAAGGATGCTCAGTCTGTTGTGCTCGTTGATTACCGCGGACTTACTGTTGAGCAGGACACACAGCTCCGTAAGCAGTTAAGAGAAGCCGGCATCATCTATAAGGTTTACAAGAACACAATGATGAACTTTGCATTCAAGGGTACTGATCTTGAATCATTGGCACCGCTTCTTGAAGGACCCAGTGCGATCGCCGTATCAAAGGAAGATGCAACTGCGCCGGCAAGAGTGATCGCCAAGTTCGCAAAGACTGCTCCCGCTCTCGAGCTTAAGGGCGGCGTGGTGGAAGGCGTTTTCTATGACGCTAACGGAATGGCTGACATCGCCAAGATCCCTTCAAGGGAAGAGCTTCTGTCAAAGCTGCTTGGTTCTATCCAGTCACCTGTTGCAAACTTTGCACGTGTTATGAATCAGCTGGCTGAGAAAGGCGGAGCATCAGCCTGTGAAGCTCCGGCTAAGGAAGAAGCTCCTTCTGAGGAAGCAGCTCCCGCAGCAGAAGCCGCTGAGGCAGCACCGGCAGAAACACCGGCTGAATAATAGTGTGCCGGAATAAGCGGAATATGAAATTCCATGACAATAAGGAAGTAAACCAATAATATTAGGAGGAAAACAAAATGGCTAAGCTATCAACAGCAGAAATCATTGATGCTATTAAAGAGTTAACCGTTCTTGAGCTTAACGATCTTGTTAAGGCTTGCGAGGAAGAGTTCGGCGTATCTGCAGCAGCAGGTGTTGTAGTTGCGGCAGCAGCA
>JAEEGL014868198.1_pt1 | contig 10133 bp, 9 predicted proteins | sample 9134231 | NCBI WGS metagenome assembly JAEEGL01 (sample SAMN16246548, study PRJNA631951) | gut metagenome | biome: gut microbiome; feature: rumen; material: fiber-attached | host: Bos | place: Iran: Karaj | collected 2018-10
ATAAATGAATCTGGCATTTATGCAATCGGTTCCAAGCTAGGAATGGCTAGCCAGCTTATATATACTGCATTCGCTGGAGGATGGCAATATTTCGCCTTTTCTACCATGAAAGAAGATAACCAAGTAGAGAATAATTCAAAAGTATTTGAATACTTAGGTGTAATTTCTTTTATAGCTACTCTTTTTATTTGTTCAGTAGCAAAACCTATATATGAACTTATATTTGAAGATGAGTATCATAGAGCATTTATTGTCTCTCCATATTTGTTTTTAGCGCCTCTTTTGCAAATGCTTTTCCAAGTAGCTGCCAATCAATTTCTTGTAGTAAAAAAAACATGGCCAAATATTTTTATTCTCTCAGCTGGTGCTATTTTCAACATATTTTTAAACTTTATTCTAATTCCTCGAATAGGAATTGAAGGAGCCTCAATAGCAACGCTTATGGGATATGTAATTTCAGATATAATATGCAGTTTTGTATTAATAAAAATGAAATTAATGACCATATCACCTCGCTTTTTATTATCTACTTGTTTGATGTTGGCATTTCTTGTAGTGTGGCGTTGCTTTTTTGCAAACCTATTTTTAGCTTCTTTTACCCTCTTTGTATTATTCACATTAATATCAGTGTTCTTATATAGGAAAGAATTAAGCAAGGTCTTATACATAATTAAAGAAAGCAGGTAAAAATATAATGCAGAACAAACCTACTATTGGCTTAAATACAATTATCGGAAATAACGTCACTTTCGGAAAAGGAGTTGTAATAAAAAACAACTGCATTATTGAAGATAATGTTGTCCTTGGAGACAACGTATACATAGATAATAATTGTATAGTAAGAAATGACGTATCAATAGGTGATGAAACAACTGTAGGTGCTAACTGCATCTTAGGTGAATACTTAATGGATTTTCTCCAAGATCATAAGTATCATCGCCATGAATTGATACTCGGACAACGTGCAATTATTCGAAGTGGTAGCATTCTTTATGGTGGCTCAACAATAGGAGATGGCTTTCAAACTGGCCATCAAGTTACTATAAGGGAGAATACAATAATCGGAAACCACGTTAGCATTGGTACTTTATCCGATATACAAGGTCATTGCACAATTGGAAATTATGTCCGGTTACATAGTAATGTACATGTCGGTATGTCAACTATTATAGACGACTGTTGTTGGATTTTTCCATATGTAGTCTTCACAAATGACCCCACGCCTCCTTCAGATACAGAGTTAGGCGTCCATGTTCATTCATTTGCCATTGTAGCTACAAATTCAATCATTCTTCCTGGAATAGATATCCAGAGTGATTCACTTATCGGTGCCGGAACAATTGTTAACAGAAATGTTGAAAAATACCAAGTAGTAGTCGGTAATCCAGGAAAGCCTCGAGGTGATATAAGGAATATAAAAAATCATGAGACAGGAAAACCATATTACCCTTGGCGATACCATTTTGATAGAAATATGCCTTGGAAAAATCTTGGTTTTGACAATTGGTACGCCACCTTGGATGAAGACATGAAAAAGTTGTTATTAGGATAAGCAGTATTATTCTTCTTCAATAATAAAGTTCGTAAGTACTCGGGGTTTATGAAGATGACAGAAAAAAGAATCTTAGGATTAGATTTACTACGCATATTAGCAATGATAGGTGTATGTGTGTTACACATCAACAATCCCTTGCATGGAAATGGCATAGAGCTAGCTCAAGGAATAAACGGAATTATCTTACATATATTAGAATCTTTATTTGCTTGTGCTGTAGACTGCTTTATGATAATGTCAGGCTATTTAATGGCAAATTCCTATAAAAGAAATATATTGAAAGTAATAAAACTTTTGGTCCAAACAATCCTTTACAATGAACTTTTATACTTTTTTGCATGTTTATTTGGCGCAAATACTTTCAGTATTAATAAATTAGTACGCTTCCTGTTCCCAGCTTCATATTTCGTAATACTCTATATTGCAGTGTATATGATTTCTCCGGTACTAAACCGCGGAATAAGTGATATGGAATCAGGTAGACAAATAAAATTATTAGCAATAATGGTCTTTATTTTTTCAATACAACCATTTTTAACTGACATCATTGAAATCTATTCTGGATATCCGCTAATGGGACTATCTTTCATTGGCTATTATGGCGATGGTTATGGATATACTCTTAGTAATTTTATTTTTCTATATATTCTAGGAGTTATTATAAGATACCACACAGAAAAACTTAGAAATATCAGCCAGCATCTGCTACTAATATGCCTTTTACTTTTGGTGTTAATTACAACAATTTTTAGTTATAAAAACTATGAGTTATCATTAGCATACAACAATCCTATTATAGTTCAAGAAGCAGTTTGTTGCTTCTTGATATTTGAAAGAGTAAAAAAATACTCAACCACAATAATAAGCATGCTGTCATCAGCGACATTTTCTGTTTACCTTTTAAATGTAACATTCATTAACCGTTTACCAGTTAAAGATATAGTTAAAATGAATCCCTTACTCATGGTTGTTTGTATTATAGCGTATTCTTGCCTCATATATATAATCTGCTTTGTTGTACAATTCATATATGATAAAGTCATGGAAACACTCATATACAGGCATATTATCTCCGAAAAGCTAATATTATATTATTACAAGTAATATTCCATGCATTGTTAATCATAATGTATTCAATCATTATTATTTCATAAAAGATTACACAGAATAAACAAAAATGTATTAAAAGGAAGAAAATTATATGAACATACCATTTGTTAGTTTCAAACCCATGGAACAAGAACTTGATGCAGAATTACGTGCGGCATTTGACCGTGTTTACACTCGCAGCTGGTATATTGAAGGCTGTGAAGATGAAGCATTTGAAAAAGCATTTTCATCTTTTTGTGGTGTAAAGTATTGCGTAGGTGTTGGTAATGGACTTGATGCTTTAATGTTAGCGCTTAAAGCTTTAGGAATCAGCGGTGGAGATGAAGTCATCGTTCCAGCAAACACATATATTGCGACAGCTCTTGCCGTTTCATATGTAGGAGCAAAGCCTGTACTTGTAGATGCTGATATTAACACTTTTAACATAGATGTTAACAAAATTGAAGCCGCAATTACCTCTAAGACCAAAGCTATTATGCCTGTCCATCTTTATGGTCAACCTTGCGATATGGATCCAATAGTAGAAATTGCTAAGAAGCATAGCCTATTCATTGTTGAAGATTGTGCTCAAGCTCACGGTGCCAAGTATAAAGGTAGTCTTATTGGCACATTTGGTAATGCCGCAGGATTTAGTTTTTACCCAGGAAAGAATCTTGGAGCTCTAGGCGATGCCGGAGCAACCATTACAAATAACGAAGAACTTGCAAAGAAAGTTCGAGCTCTTGGCAATTATGGTTCTGATTATAAGTATCATCATATCTACATGGGTAATAATTCAAGACTTGATGAGATGCAGGCCGCATTTTTATCTGCTAAACTTCCACACCTGAACAGGATGAATGAGACACGTAGAGAAATTGCAAGAAAATATATTGAGGGCATCAATAATTCAAAAATAGTTCTTCCTACTGTTCCGGATTATGCTGAACCGGTTTGGCATATTTTTGGTATTAGATGTGAAGAAAGAGAATCACTTGAAAAGCATCTCTCCTCTAAAGGAATTGGCACAAATAAGCACTACCCTATTCCTATTCATCTACAAGAATGCTATAAGTCTTTAGGCTACAAGCAAGGCGATTTCCCAGCCGCTGAGGCCATTGCAAAAACGGAGCTTAGTCTCCCCATGTACTATGGTATGACTGATGAAGAGATTGATTACGTAAACAAAGCAATAAACGAGTTTTAACTCTCAGGCCCTTTAGATCCAGGCAGGTCACCCTGCCTGGGCATAAGCTTAAAACTTAAACTCAATCCCACTCTCTTTTAATATAGCATTAGCTGTATGCCGGAATTTAATCTTATGATCAACCACAACATTGACACCGCTCACAGAGCTTTACCAAATATCATGGTCTCCTTTCCCATGTCTTACGAAATAGCAGCCATGATCCTTTAACAGTGGTGCCTGTCATCGTGAAAAAATCTTAAGATTTTCTTATTTTTTGCTATTTTATTGGACTAGATTTTGAGTTTTACAGGATCAGCTGTTCTCCCATCTGCTCCTTATCCCACATCCGTCGTCACCACTACCAAAGCTCGCATTAATCAAATCTATTGCAAACTTCTTTTGTAGCGATGCACCTCCACCAGGGTAGTTTTCTGACTTAGGCTCAAATCCATTTCTTATTGCCATTTCTAGTTTTTCCTTAAGCAACGCATACCTGCTGTTTCTATCTGAAACTCCCTCTGAATTCAAATATACATAAAATGTCGGATATGCTTTCAGAACTCCTGCAATGCCGGTGGATTTAGTCATCACAGAATCCGCCCAGTATTCCTTAAACACTCGATTCAGCGCAGTCAAATAATCTAATAATTCTTGTATAATGCGTTTTGAATCATTTTTCAAATACTCATTTCTGAATATAGGGAGTTCAAATTTTGTAGTATCCTTTACATTTTTACTAGAAAACAGCGCTTCAATCGCTTCTATAACAGTAGCTTGTGATACAGTTCCTTCACCTATTCCCAACATCTTAATCTTATCTTTTAAAGGCGATTTTTCATTAGTATTAAACCAAACAGTAATTAGGTGCGCCATCAGTTGTTCAGAATATTCACTCTCAGAAATAGATGACAGATCATATAATACAGATTTATTAACCGCCTTCTGTTTTCCATTTATTATAGAAAACAATTCTGCCTGTTGTGAGGGTTTAAGCCCAATTAGAAACGTCACCACCAGCTCGTAATTCTCTAAATAGTAATCCTTGTCGTTTGTATAATTAAAACCACCCAGCCTATGCTGTCCATCAATAACAGTGATCTCTACATTTTTTTCATCAAAACATATTTCATCATCTCGGATATCTACATAATCTTCATCATCATCGTTTATTGGCGCAATATTGCATATGATAGTATTTGGAAAAATAGTATTATTTCCCTGTATATATTTTCCTATTTCTTTTAATCTGGTAAGGCTCTGACTTCTCTGAATATTTTCATCATCAGAAAATCCTCTTAAATACCAAATATCGCCCTCATTGATTTCTTTTCTTACGAGTTCATCAACTTCAGACAAGTAATTTTCGTAATCAGAAGATGTCTTTTGCTTTCTGACCTTTGTAGTAGCCACTCTTATTAGATCTGCTGCTTTCATTTTTCCGACAAAGAACGTATTTCCATTTTGGTTAATTCTTAGTACCTTTATATTCATTTTTCATTACCTTCCTTATCTTCAATAACCTCAAGGTCGTCTGCTTTTTTAATGGATTCGGAAAAATCCTCAGCCTTTTGGTTTATTCCCGGAGGCAAACAAGATGGATCACCATATCCATTGTTCTCGTACTTTTCAACATTCTTTTCCTGCTCTATTTTCCCAATTTTCCTACTGGCATTTAGTTTATAATATAGCTTTATGAATCCAATCAGAACATATACTATAAAGACCCCGTAACTCAATAATTTCGAAATAAAATTGAATATGGAATCGACGCAATCATTGGTATCATATAAAATTGGTGTAACAAAAGAAGTGGCCTTAGCAAAAAATCCAAATACGCAGAAAGCAATAAATCCATCAAGGCTCGCGTCTATTAATTACCATACATCCCCCGAATGAAAAAGTGCAAAATCATTAACTGCCTTATGAAATCCCTTTATCTCAATAGCTTCTTTAGCTTTCTTAAACATAATAATTTGCTTTACTCAAAGCATCCTTCCTAAAAATCTGAAAAATCCGGTGCCTCGTCCCCGTGAAAATTCCGTGATCAGGAGGCAACAACAACCTGTAAATTATTATACCGCACTTAAAACATTTGCATTCATGAAACCTTTTGCATTTTATCCATATAATGATGGTGTCATCGCATTTACACTAGCTCTATACCAAGTAAAGCTCAAATCATATTTATAAAACTATTAACACTTCTGGACTTCCTTCAAATTCCTCTTTCAACAAATCTATCACATATTCTTCCTCACGCCAGCGTACCCTTAAATGCACTTTCAACAATCTTTGCCGACGGATTATACTTATCCACCAAATCCCTCACTATAACTCTATTACCTGCACTTAATTTAGGACTTAGCATTATTTCCATTTGTGAAAACGCCTCTTCATTTATCTTTATGTCATAAGAAGAAAATGGAAGTGATGCAGATCCATTAATTATTTCAGCAACAGTCTTATCGGCATTGTTTGATACCTTTTCAATATCAGTAAGATCAAGTGGTAACATAATAAAGATGTATCTCCACTCCCGCTGAAACTCCCAGCCCTTATTTTTGTATTTGCCCAGTTTCCCAAGATCCAAATGAATGTATTGTCCAGAACTGCTCATGATAGCAGGATATAGTTTTTCTCTATCAGAAGTATATTCCATTTGAAAAAGAATATTTTTTTGCTGAACTAACCCAGGTGTAATAAATTTCCCTTCGGCCATTTTAAAAAAAGGAATAAGTGACTTTATATATATTCCATTTGTTTCATCACTAATTACTTTTTTATACATTTTAGCAAAATCCTCTGGTCTGTTTTCCACTTCTGCAAAAGGATACTTTGGCAATTTAATCCGAACCCCAGATTCAAGATCTGTATACATTTTCCACATTGGTATTTGTTCAGCAGCATCATCTGTCCAGCAGCTAACAAAGATAAATTGGCCTAAATTTCTCAAGTCAGATGTCTGCATTTCCTGAAGATCATCCATCTTATTCAAAGCCGAAAAGCGTATTGTTTTATTTGACAAAATGAGCGCCAAAGCCTCTACATTTGTATATTGATACAACATACATATTCCTGTCCTCTCTTAAACATTGGCAGGCCGTTCCTCGCCAATCATTCCTCACCAGTTTCCTCTAACGCGTCAAAGAAGTCCTCCATTTGATCAGACAATCTCGTACATGTTTTTACCAGTAACCTTGTTTGGAGCTTATCGAAACAGTTATCGAATTTTTCTGCATAAAATCCACATAAAGCATCATCCAAGTCTGAAATCATCTTGAATTCTTTCTTGGCAGAATTCAGTGAATATGACATCATAGTATGATTGACTACAATTCTCAACATTGCCTTATTGGCATTATACATTTCTGCAGATGATTTAAAGCCATAGTCAGCATAATCATCAGCAAAATCAGTATCGTTCCGTAAAATACATCTGTCAAAGCAGTCCCTAATATATCCTGTTGCATCAGAAATACTATTCAGAACATACACATTTTCAAAAATTACTATCATTGCCTCCATCTCGTCATATAGAGATACAAGAGCCTTACTTCCAATAATCTTAGTTATTTTTTTGTTTAGTTCATCAACGCTGCCAACATCCTTTATTGATTGTTTTGCCGCTTCAAAATATACTTTTTCAAGGTCATCTTCCAGGTTCCACATAACTTCACTGACATCATGTCCAGAAAATAGCTTTTGCTCCCATTCCTTGTCTTCGGCTAAAAGTTTTTTTGCAATCAGTTTGATTTTTTCTAAATATTCATCCATTATCAACGGTTTCTCCTATCATTTTGAATGTTACAATTTCCAAGCTGCACCTTGCAGTTCTTTATTACGGTGTAAAATCTCAAACGCTTCTGAAAAAGCTTGATTATCCTCGTTTATCCTTCTATGATGTATGCTTCTTCTGGACTTACATCTACCTGATATTACTTCCTTACCTTTATTTTTTTCTGGCAATCCGAATTGCAAATAATGATAATCTTTAACGTTGTCAGCAAAAATGTTATCTGGCGCATATTTTTCAAGATGATATTTTAAAGCAAATTTCTTATAAGTCTTAATATAAGTTTCGGTCCATTGTTCAACTGACTCGTAGTACTCTCGATTAGTATTAACCTTCGGATGAACTTCGATAAAAACATTAACTTTATTATCATTATTAATTTCAAACCCAATTGAATCCAAGTACTTTCTAAACATCCATGCTAAACTGTAGTACTTGTATTTACTAAACTCATAGAATGTAACACAATTTTCAGCAATCATATTTGACATTATCTTATTTAAGTGACTGGCTGAAACCCCCGTTTTTTTTATTATTTCCTTGTTCTGCACCATTCCCTTCTTATACAGCAAAGCCAGAATATCTTTCCAATGGGCCTTATTTATATTGGTTTTGTACACTGTATCAAAAGCATTGATTCTCTGTCTGTTATCAATATTCTTGCGGTACTCATCTACCAGTGCCGCAAGATATCCTCCTTCGAACAGATATCTTTTATTACTTTTTCTAGCATTTCGGGATATAATTGCGGCAATCCTGCTGCTTCTTGTTGCCAACTCATATGCCTCTTCGATATTATCACTGCCACCATTCATTTCATCATGAAGATCTTTTTTAATCAGCTTAATATGTTCATCAATCACACTAAGTAATTCTTCATCTTTATTTTCTTTTATCAAATCACTAATATTTTCGTTTGTCATTAATCTTTCACCTCAATTCCTGAAACAAATAAGCATGGTTCACCTTTTTTACATTCCATATTGCAATCTTTAATTGGAAAAAAGATTTCCGGTTCTTTATCACACTTTGGCTTTTTGTAGTAACGTGTCATTGCACACACCGGATTTTCTTTAGACAATTCCCCATTTTGTCTCAGTGCGGAACAGGAATTCACCCATATAACATTACAATTCCATTCTGCAGTAGCTTTCATAAAATTTATAAATGCATGTGTTCCTTCGCTCCACGAAGGACAGATTAGCAGCTTTACCCCCAGATTTTTCAATGCAACTCTCCTAACTCCGTCCTCCAAAGCAGTCTTACATATTAGTATTCCTATACAACCATGGACTTCATCATATACAAGTTCAAACACTCCATCTGAGGTTATATCTTCAATCTTCTCGTCTTTATAGAATGCTGCCAACTTTTGTTGTGAAACTATCTCCTCTCCATGCAAAGCATGTATCATATAAGAAGTATTAGTATACTTTCCATCAACACACTCACACACGGAAGGAAGTACTATCAGCCTTATATATTCAATATTCTCATCCAACACATATTCACAAATCTCATCCTTTAGAGAAGGATAGCCAAGCATTTCAGGGAATACCAGGATATTTACTTTTTCTTTCTCTGCTTTTTTAATTACATCGAAAATTATTTTTTTGATTTTCTTCTTTTCCTTAGAATCCCACGATTTTTGTCGAAAGTTCATTTCACTCTTTGGTAGGGTATCTTTAAGTTTAAAATCCATCGACATGGGTGACATGCCAATTCTAAGCAATTTATCTTTTTTATCAATAAAGCTATAGTGAGCAGCGTCTCCTTGACTCAAAAATGTGCAATTTGCCTTGTACTTAAGTGCTATAAGCCCACCTTCCAGTTCTATATATCTGGAATGTTTCAAAAATCTATTGAAACTGTCGCTTATTATTTCTGTGTCTCGTCCACTTCCTTCCCACTTTGTAATCCATCTGGGAAGAATCATAACGTTAGTTTCAGTTTTATTATTTTCTGAGTTTATTCCATTTCCAATGGACAAGAAAGCTGATTCTCCCAGAAAAATAGACTTTCCATTGACTAATTTTATAAGTCTTTCTCCAATCATTTCATCCAGGCTAATAAGCACCGGAATGCATTGCGCAACATAGTCTTCTGGTTCTTTTATTTCTGTCCTTATCTTTTCAAAACGCTCATTCAACTTGATGAGATTATAGTCCTCGGTAGAATACATTAACTGATCGAGTTTTTCTGCTATAATATTCCCCTTTACAATACTACTCTTATATGGGAGTAAAAAAGCGATGACACTTGCCAAAAGGTCAGCCACCGCATTTAAGTCTTCAATTACACTATCCATGGAAATACCTACTATTAGTCTTTTTTATTTCATTATACAATTATCGACCTATAAGTCAATATTATTGTTCACTTATTGTTCACTTTCATGAGGTAGACTTCTGAAGTTTTTCTGTGGCTTTATGTATAGGTAGACATCAGGATCAAGGCTTTGTTTGATCTTACTCCTGCTTCTGGTTACAAACCTCTTGATGTTAACA
>JAEEGL015554095.1_pt1 | contig 10133 bp, 10 predicted proteins | sample 9134231 | NCBI WGS metagenome assembly JAEEGL01 (sample SAMN16246548, study PRJNA631951) | gut metagenome | biome: gut microbiome; feature: rumen; material: fiber-attached | host: Bos | place: Iran: Karaj | collected 2018-10
GCCCAGCGACTGCTCGTAATAATTACACAGGCCGGTAAAGGCGGGGTCGTTTTCGCGGGAATCGCAAAGCTCGGCGGCGTCCGCCTGCGTACGCCGGACGGGCATTTTCACTTCGCCCGTGTCGGCGATGCCGTAAAGCACCAGCTGATCGCACGCCAAACCCAAAAGAGATGGATCCTTCAGCACCTTTTCCAGCTCTTCCCTGTCGCTTTCGCCGTTTTTCGCGTAAAGATGGGCGTAGATGAGCGCGGCCTGCGCGTTGTTTATGCGGGCCAAAAGGGGCATAGCCTGCTCGGGCTTCATACGCAGTCTCAATTTGCCGTGCATCCGTCCACGTCCTTTCCGTTTTTTATTATTTTAACATGCCGCCGAAAAAAGGTAAAGACAATTAATTGACCCCTCCCCATTGACGCATTGTCGCTAATAGTGGTAAAATAATATGCTAACTATATGGTGGAGTAATTTGCGATAAGCGGAGGTCGAAATGTGGATCGCTGACGGCTGGAAAGATTACCGACTGCTCGACTGCGGCGAGGGATGCCGTCTTGAGCAGTGGGGCAACTATATCCTTTCGCGGCCCGATCCGCAGGCGATGTGGCCCCGTTCCGCGCCTGAAAAATGGAGCAGGGCGGCGGGAATTTACCACCGTTCTTCTTCCGGCGGAGGCAGCTGGGAAAACCGCGGTCTTCCCGAAAGCTGGAAGATAAGTTACGGCGAACTGCGTTTTCTGATAAAGCCCACCGGCTTCAAGCACACCGGTCTTTTCCCCGAGCAGGCTGCAAACTGGGATTTCATCACCTCCAAGCTCAAAGGCAGAAAAAACGCAAGAGTACTCAATCTTTTCGCCTATACCGGCGGCGCCACGATGGCGGCGGCCCTTGCCGGAGCTTCCGTATGCCACGTGGACGCGTCCAAAGGCATGATACAGTGGGCGAAGGAGAACGCCGAACTCTGCGGTCTGAGAAGCGCCCCGGTGAGATACATCGCCGACGACTGCATGAAATTCATACAGAGGGAGATCAAGCGCGGCAACCGCTACGACGGCATAATAATGGACCCGCCCTCCTACGGGCGCGGGCCGTCCGGCCAGATCTGGAAATTTGAGGAAGGCATCGCCGAGCTTTGTGCCACAGCCGCCTCCCTTCTGAGTGACGAGCCTTTGTTTTTCCTCGTAAGCAGCTATACCGCGGGGGTGTCTCCTTCGGTCACCTCATATATCATAGGCGAAGCCGTCCTGCCGCGCTTCGGCGGCAAAGTGGAAGCCGGAGAGCTCGGCCTGACGGTCGAGTCCACCTCCTTGCCCCTGCCCTGCGGCAGCACCGCCCGCTGGCAGGCAAACTGATCCCATGGGAGAATACAGAATGTCGGTTTTTGAACTTAAAGACGTAAGCTTCTGGTATGACGCGGAAAACCCCGAGCAGAGCACCGCGCTCAGAAATATATCGTTCAGCATCGAAAAAGGCGAATTCGTAGCTATACTCGGGCCCAACGGCTCGGGCAAATCCACCCTTGCCAAATGCCTGAACGCCATTTTGCTGCCCTGCCGCGGCACCGTGCTCGTCAACGGAATGGACACGTCCGACGAGTCCCTCCTTTATCAGATACGCAAAACGGCCGGCATGGTGTTCCAAAACCCGGATAACCAGATAGTTTCCTCCATAGTCGAAGACGACGTGGCCTTCGCCCCCGAAAACATGGGTCTTGACCCCAAAGAGATACGCCGCAGGGTCGACCGCGCCCTCGAGCAGGTCAATATGACGGAGTTCGCTTCCCACGCGCCGCACCTTCTTTCCGGCGGACAGAAGCAGCGCATAGCTATTGCGGGCGTGCTTGCAATGGAACCCGAAGCCATGATAATGGACGAGCCCACCGCCATGCTCGATCCCTCGGGCCGCAAAGAGGTCCTGGACGAGATACTCAGACTCAACAAGGAAAAACAGATGACCATCGCCCTCATTACCCATCACATGGACGAGGCGGCGCTGGCCGACAGGATAATAGTCATAAAGGACGGAGAGATCTTCGCGCAGGGGACCCCTAAGCAGATCTTTTCACAGCCCGAAAAGATCCGCGAAGCCTCTCTCACCATTCCCCAGACGGTGGAGCTCGCGCTCGCGCTGGGCATAGAGGGCACTCCGCTCACCACCGAAGAGTGCACAGACGCCATCATCAAGTGGCTGGAGGAGAAATAATGTTCAATGCATTTCCGGCGGCCCTGCAGACGGTGGGTCTGACGCATATATACTCGCAAAAGACCCCGTTTGAAAAAACCGCAATAAAAAACGTCAACTTCACAGCCAGAAGCGGAGAGATAATCGGCCTCATCGGCCACACCGGCTCGGGCAAGTCTACCCTCATCCAGCATTTCAACGGCCTTTTGGCTCCCACCGAGGGAAAGGTGCTCATAAACGGAGAGGACATCCACTCGAGCAAGGATATGCTGCGCGCGGCGAAGTTCGCCGTGGGGCTGGTGTTCCAGTACCCCGAATACCAGCTTTTCGAAGAAACGATCTACGCCGACATCGCCTTCGGCCCCAAAAACATGGGTCTCGGCAAGGATGAAATTGACAGAAGAGTGCTGGAGGCCGCCGACATCGTTGGCCTCAGCCGCGACTATCTCACAAAATCCCCGTTCGACGTCTCCGGCGGTCAGAAGCGCCGTGCGGCGCTGGCAGGAGTATTCGCCATGGAGCCCGAGATACTGGTTTTGGACGAACCCATGGCCGGTCTCGACCCGGTCGGGCGCGAGGACGTTTTCCGCTATATAAAGTCCTATCACGACAAGCATAACACCACCATCATATTCGTCACCCACAGTATGGAGGAGGCCGCAAAGATGGCCACCCGCATCGTGGTCATGAGCCATGCCGAGATCCTCGACGAGGGAACTCCCAGGCAGGTGTTCTCCCATTACGATCTTTTGAAGCAGGCCGGCCTCGACATCCCAAGCGTGACCCGCGTGGTCAACAACCTTAAGGAAAAGGGCGTGGAGATCGACACCTCCGTCTATACGGTGAGCCAGGCCGCGCAGGCGCTGAAAAAACTGAAGGAGGGACGTCATGCTTAAAGACATAACCCTCGGTCAGTATTTCCCCGGAACGTCTGCGGTCCACCGCACCGACCCGCGCGTCAAGATGCTGCTGCTCATCGTCTTCATCGTCGTGCTCTTTCTGTGCTCGAACGCGGTGTCATACGCCATCTGCCTCGCCTTCATTCTGACCGTGACCGCGATATCCAAAGTGCCCGTCAAAATGCTTCTCAAGGGCCTCAAGCCCATCATAATAATCGTCATAATCACGGCCATACTGAACATTTTCTATACCCCGGGCGAAGAGCTCTTCTCATTCTGGATATTCAAGGTGACCAAGGAAGGGCTCACCCAGGCGGCCTATATGACCGCAAGGATAGTGCTGCTCATCGCCTCTACCTCCCTTTTGACCTATACGACTACCCCGATGCAGCTCACCGACGCCATCGAGAAGCTGCTCTCGCCGCTCAAAAAGATAAAGGTGCCGGTGCACGAATTCGCGATGATGATATCGATCGCGCTGCGTTTCATACCCACCCTTATGGAGGAGACCGACAAGATCATGTCGGCCCAGCGTTCCCGCGGCGCGGATTTTGAAAGCGGGAACATCATTAAGCGCGCGAAGGCCCTCATACCGATACTGGTCCCTCTGTTCGTGTCCGCATTCAGAAGGGCGGATGAACTCGCGACGGCCATGGAGTGCCGCCTTTATCACGGCGGCGTAGGACGCACGAGGCTGCATTCTCTCAAGCTGACCCTGACCGATCTCTGGAGCACGATAGTAACGCTCGGCGTTCTGGCCGCAGCCGTCGCCGCGTCTTCCCTGTTATGAATATCGCGTTAAGGATCGCTTACGACGGGACGGGCTTCCACGGCTGGCAGCGCCAGGCGATAACGCCCACCGTCCAGCAGACCCTCGAGCAGACCCTCGCCGGTATCTGCGGCGCCGAGCCCTACGTTTCGGGCTGCGGGCGCACGGACGCGGGAGTGCACGCAAAGATATACGTCTGCAATTTCAAGGCCGACTGTCCCGTGCCTCTCGAGCGCCTTCCCAGAGTGCTCAACGGCCTTCTGCCCGACGGTATCAGCGTCGAAAAGGCCGTCTCGGTCCCCGAGGATTTCGACGCCCGCTTCAGCTGCAAAAGCAAAGAATACACCTACGTCTTCTCATGGGCTCCGACGCCCGATCCCTTCAGGGCAAAGCGCGAGTTCAGGATATATGCCCGTCCTGACGTCGAGCTTATGGACAGATGCGGCGCCATGATCGCGGGCACAAGGGATTTTGCCTGTTTCCAGAACACGGGCACCGAGATCAAGGACACGGTGCGCACCGTTTTCTACTGCCGAGCCGAGGAGATCGGCCGGCGCACGATCGTGCGCGTCAGAGCCGACGGCTTTTTATACAATATGGTCCGCAACATCGCCGGCACTCTGCTTTACGTCGGTATCGGCAAGATCGGCGCCGACGAGCTCGAGGACATGATGACAAGATCAGACCGCACCCTGATGGGGCCCACTCTTCCGCCCCAGGGGCTTTATATGACCGGACTCGATTACGATATGGAGGCTCTTGATGGCCAAAAAAACGCTCTCGAAATCTGACGGCAAGCTCACCGCCCTGCGCATAGTCAGGCTCGCGGTGCTTGCGGCGCTGGCCGCAGTCATAATATGGGCCGCGCTTTCGCTTCGGGGCAATTTCAACTCCGAGGGCGTGAGACGGATGAGATCGTATTTTTCCGACCTCTTCCACGGAGGCCTGCGCTTCACCGAATGCGAATACGATCAGGACCTCAAAACCATGTGCGTCCCCATCGGCGGAGGGATGGGAGTCTATACAGGCGACACCTATTATTTCGCCTCCGATCTCGGAACGAGGGACCGCACCCAGCTCAACTATCTCGATCCCACGATATCCCGCGGAGGAGATTATCTTATGATCTACGACCGCGGCGGCACCGGGGTATTCATGGCCTCGAGCTTCGGCGTCGTGCTCAACCGCAACCTTGACAGCGACATCCTTTACGCCGAGGTCAATCCCAGGGGATATATCACCGTGGTGACAAACGAGGCCGGATACCGCACCGGTCTTACAGTTTACGATAAAAAAATGAACGTCTGCTTCAAGTGGCAGACGCCCGACTATTACATCCTGTCCTGCGCCCTGTCCCCCGACGGGCGCAAGGTGAGCGCCCTGTGTCTCACGGCCGGGGGCGAGGAGCTCGAATCGCTCATCCGCGTTTTCGACGTGTCGGGGAAATCGGAAACGCTCACGTATACCGCGCCGGGCAAGCCCGTCAGGATCTGCTGCGGCGAAGAGGAGCTTTACATTCTGGGGCTCGACGGGCTGTATTCGCTGAAGGACGGCAGCATCTCCGCTCTTGCGAACTACGACGAGCTTTTGACCTACAGCATGCGCTCGGGCGAAAGACCGGCAGTCTGCGGAAAAACCGGCATAGAGATACGTCTGATCGTTCCTGACCGTTTCGATACTCTTTACAAGGAAGCTCCCGTTTCCTGCGATTATTCTGACGGTTCTCTGGCAATGCTTTTTAAGGACGAGATAATCGTCAGAACGGGAACGGCCGTAAAACAATATCCCGTGTCGGGATGCCGTGCGATCGCCTTAAGCAAAAACGGGCCCGTTGCGTTTTACGCGGACCATGCAGAACTCGTTACGGAGGGTAAAAATGAGTAATTCGCTTATTATCGACCTTTTCTTTCTGGCCGTGCTGGCTTTTCTGGTGATCATAGCCTATAAAAAAGGCATATTCCAGATACTGTCCGGCCTTTTGGGCACGCTGGGCGGAGGCTTTGCCGCCTTCAAGCTCACCCCCAAGCTGAGCGGATACGTATCCCAGGCCGGGTACAGACTTTTCTACGGAAAAGTGGAAAAGGCGGCCTCCTCCGCGGGACTGCACGATATCCTTGAAAGCGCGGTGTCGTCCGAGACCTTCAAGCGTTTCTCAACCCTGCTCGAAAAGCTCGGCATAACCGACTCGTTCACGGCCGAGTCCGCGCTCGAGGCAGGTGCCAACGTCAAAAAAGCCGCGGCGGCCGCGATTGCGAACAAGCTTGCTCCCATAATCACCTTCGTTTTGATCTTCATCATAATCAAGCTTGCGATCTGGGTGATAGTGGAGCTTCTCAAGCTGGACGTCCCCGTGCTCTCCTCTTTCAACAAGCTTGCGGGCGCCGCGCTCGGCGCGCTTTCCGCCTGCATATTCATCATAGTGGTCTGCATCGGCATAAAGACCTTCGGCCCCGACAGCGGCTCGCTGCTGAGTCTTGAAACTCTGCAGAACAGTTTCGTCGGCAAGCTCGTTCTCTCATTTTTGTCATAAAAGCATCTCCGAGGTGTAAACATGAAAATGAATATCCCCAACGCGATATCGATATTCAGGATCATTCTGATCCCGCTGGTCGTTATGTCCTATTCGGCTGATTTCGCCAATCACCGCATCGTCGCGGCTGCCCTGTTCCTGTTGGCCGTGGTGTCCGATTTCCTCGACGGGTGGCTTGCGAGAAAGCTCAATCAAATAACCCTTCTCGGCCGCATACTCGATCCGCTGGCCGACAAGCTCATGGTGTTCAGCGTGCTCATCATGCTGTCGGTCTCGCAGATCGTGCCCCGCGGCGTCGCCATATTCTTTATGGTGATCGAGCTCGTTCTGATAATAGGCGCCGTGATACTCTATTCTGTCGTTCTTGACGTTCCCCCCTCCAACATCGTCGGAAAGACGGCCTCGGTTATCTTTTATCTCACCCTCGCCTTTTTGATGATGTTCGGCGACGTCAATCCTATTACCAAAATAATAATGCTTGGCGCGGCGATCGTTCTGACCTCCACCGCTTTCGTCCTTTACGCCATCACCGCCGTCAAGCTCTACTTGAAAAAGATCCAGGAGACCGATAAATGAACAATATGCCCCTTTGCTCCCGCTGCAAGAAAAACGTGGCGGTAGTGTTTATAACCAAACTTGAAAACGGAAAAAGCACCAACGAGGGCCTTTGCATAAAGTGCGCCAAAGAGCTCGGGATAAAGCCGGTGACCGACTTTATAACCAAGTTCGGCATTTCCGACGAGATGCTCGACAGCATGGAGGAAGAGCTCAACAACGGCGGACAGCTCATGGCCGGGCTCATGAGCCCGGAGCAGGATGCCGAGCAGGACGAGGATATCCCGTCCCGCGCGCCCGCCATGCCCTTTTTCAATTCGTTGATGCGCCAGCCGCAAAAGCGCGAGGAAGAAAAAGAGGAGCCGAAAAAGGGCCGCGAAAACAAGAAAAAGAAATTCCTTCCCCTTTACGCGACCGACCTCACCCAAAGGGCGAGAGAGGGCCGTCTCGACTCCGTTATAGGCCGTCAAGAAGAGATAAACCGCGTGGTGCAGATACTCAACCGCCGTCAGAAGAACAATCCCTGCCTCATCGGCGAGCCCGGCGTCGGCAAGACCGCCGTCGCGGAGGGTCTCGCGGGGCTCATCGCCTCGGGCGACGCGCCATACAAGCTTCAGGACAAGGAGGTCTGGCTGCTCGATATGACGGCCATGGTGGCGGGCACCCAGTTCCGCGGCCAGTTCGAGGCGCGCATGAAAAACCTCATCGACGAGGTCAAAGCCCTCGGCAATATCATCCTCGTCATCGACGAGGTGCACAATCTGGTGGGCGCAGGCGATGCCGAAGGCTCGATGAACGCCGCAAACATCCTGAAGCCTGCTCTTTCCCGCGGCGACATCCAGGTGATCGGCGCGACCACGTTCAAAGAATACCGCAAAAACATCGAAAAAGACGCGGCTCTGGAGCGCAGGTTCCAGCCGGTGATCATAAACGAGCCCACCTCCGAGCAGACCTACGAGATACTGCTCGGCATCCGCGGATATTATGAAAAATACCATCACGTCCGCATAACTCCCGAAAGCGCGAGGCAGGCCGTCTATCTTGCGGACAGATATATAAACGACCGCTTCATGCCCGACAAGGCCATCGACCTTATCGACGAGGCCTGCTCGGACGTCAACCTTCACAATCAGGCGCTCAACGAGATGATGAAGCTCCAAAACGAGCTCAATGACATCTCGAAAAAGCGCGAGGAGCTGATGGCGCAGGAGAACAAGGACGAAAGCTTTTACGCCCGCGTCGCCGAGCTCAAGACCGCGGAGCTCCACGCCCAGAACCGCATGCAGGAGCTCAGCGCCCTGCCCGACCCCGAGCTCACGGTGGACGATCTTGCCAGAGTCATCGAGCTTTGGACCAAGATACCCGCAAGCCGCGTGCGCGAGCAGGATTTCAAGCGCATAGCCCTTCTCGACAGCAGACTCAAGGCGCGCGTCATCGGCCAGGACGAGGCCGTCGATGCGGTGGTCGCGGCTATACGCCGCCGCAGAGCGGGCATATCCCAAAAGCTCAAGCCGGTCTCCTTCGTATTCGTCGGCCCCACCGGCGTAGGCAAGACCGAACTCGTAAAGCAGCTCGCGTCCGAGCTTTTCGACACGCCAGACGCCCTTATCAGACTCGATATGTCCGAGTATATGGAAAAGCACTCGGTATCCAAGCTCATCGGCGCGCCTCCGGGATACGTGGGCTACGACGAGGCCGGTCAGCTCACAGAAAAGATCAGGCGCCGGCCGTACTCCGTCGTCCTTTTCGACGAGATAGAAAAAGCCCATCCCGACGTTCTGAACATGCTTCTTCAGATCCTTGACGACGGCAGGATCACCGACGCCCAGGGCAGGTATATCAACTTTGAAAACACCGTCATCATCATGACCTCCAACGCCGGCTCCGACCGCCGCGACGGCGCCGTCGGTTTCGGCAGGACGGTCACCGAGCAGGGCCGCGAAAAGGCGCTCAAGGCGCTCAGCGAGGTGATGAGGCCGGAGTTCATAAACCGCATCGACGAGGTCATCTCCTTCAACCAGCTTTCAAAGGAAGACTTTTCGCGCATCGCGGGCATAATGCTGTCCGACCTCAGGCAGGCCATGGACCGCGCGGGCATAGAGTTCAGCTGGGACGACGCCCTCGTGAATTATCTCACCGAGAAATCCTTCTCCATCCGCTTCGGCGCGAGGAACCTGCGCAGGCTGATAGAAAAAGAAGTGGAAGACAAGGCCGCGGGCATGATAATGGAGTCCTACGACGATCCCGTGACCGTGCTGCGCGCCACGAGCGACGGCGAAAAGGTCATCCTCACAAGATAAAACAAAAAATGCTTCCGTGAAAACGGAAGCATTTTTTACTCTTTCGTTCAGTCGATCGCCTCAAGCAGAAAGCTCACAGGACGGAAGCCATCGTTGCAGGAGATCAGCGCCGAGCCCGGATCCTTCATCCATCCGTCATAGATGTCCCTTCCGCCGCAGGCCAGCGTCATGACGAAGGGCGAAACCGACGACCAGGCGCTCTCGCAGAAGCCCTGCGGCATCGCGGCGCCGTGCGAAACGAATACCCGGCCTTCCTCCATATCGCAGCGGTGGGCCGCCGGCATTTCGTATTTTTCTATGAGATCGTCGTAGCGCGCCATGCGCAGCACTGTTATTTTTACGTCCTTCAAAGCTCTTCCGCCTCCCCGTAAAGCTCAAGTAATTTTAGTTCGAGCGTCTCCTTTTCCTCGGAAAGCTCCGTCAGCTTCTGGTAATCGTCCGAATAGACGGCCATCTGCCCGTCGACGGCCTCGATGCGCCTTTCGGTATCTGCTATCAGTCTTTCAAGCTCCCGTTTGCGCTTTTCGGCGGACGGCCCTTTTTTTATCTCCTTTTTGACGGCGGGCTTCTTCTGCGCCTTGTCGTAGACCTCCTGCCTCTGACGCCTTGCAAGGAAATCCTCGTATGTTCCGGGATAATCGGTTATCCTGCCGTTTTCCACGTACCAAATGCGGGTCGCGAACCTGTCTATGAGATAGCGGTCGTGGGACACGAAGATCATGGTCTCGGAAAAATCGTCGATGGCCTCTTCTATCCACTCTCGCGTGATTATGTCGAGGTGGTTTGTGGGCTCGTCCAGAAACAGGGTGTTTATCTTGTCCTGCATGAAGATGCAAAGGCGCAGCCTGGTCTTTTCGCCGCCCGAAAGGTCCTTGACTTTTTTGAAAACGTCGTCTCCCCTGAATTCGA
>JAEEGL016781102.1_pt1 | contig 10133 bp, 2 predicted proteins | sample 9134231 | NCBI WGS metagenome assembly JAEEGL01 (sample SAMN16246548, study PRJNA631951) | gut metagenome | biome: gut microbiome; feature: rumen; material: fiber-attached | host: Bos | place: Iran: Karaj | collected 2018-10
CTATTATTAAATAAATGAAAAAAAATTCAAAAATTAATTCAAAAATAAGAAAGCTATATTTTGTTTTCCTAATTTAAATAATTATTTTACTAATTCATTATTTTTTTATTTTTGAAATATTATTTTTTTTTATTAAAAAATTTATAATATATTTTTATAAAAATAAATTTAGTAAAAAAATAATAATAAAAGAAGTTATTTTATTAAATAAATAATTAAAATAACTGTTTAATATGGTTGAGCAATTAAAAGATTGGTTAAATAAAGAAGTTAAATTATCTAAAAAAGTAGATGATATAAGTGAAGATTTTCACAATGGATATTTATTTGCTGAATTATTACATAAAACAAAATTAATACCAAATCTTTCAATATATATAAATTCAAATAAAGAAAAAGATATAATTCATAACTTTTGTTTCTTATCAAAAACTTTTTTAGATATGAATATAATTTTAGATGAAAAGAGTAGAAATAATATAATAAATAAGTCACCTTATACATCTCAGAAATTTTTATATAAAATAAAACAAGTACTTGATCAAAAATTAATTTCTTTTGATTCCTTAAAATTTAAACAAAGTAATGCAATTCATAAATTATATACAAGTTTAATGTTTAAAAATAAAAATGAACAATATTTAAAAAGCAGAGAAGATAAATATGAAACTGAAGGAAAAAAAGAAAGAGAAAATCAAACTAAAACAGATAGAAGATTAAAAGAAATAAAAAAACGTTTTCGTAGATTAAAATTTAATGATAATGACTTGAAATTAATAGAACAAAATATTGTTGATTTAGAAATTTATGATGAAGCACACAATGATATTTATTCATTAGAAAATTCAAGAAAAGAAAATTTAATGAATAAAGAAAATAATCAATTATCAAATTGGAAAAAATCAATGGCAGGAATAAGAAAAGATAAAGAAAATGAACATAAAAACTTTTGGAGAAGAGTTTTTTATTATAAAAATGCAGCTTTAAATTATTTAAATAAATCATCAATAAATACTCAAAGAGAAATACAAAATTTTGAAGATAATTTAGAAAGATTAGGATTAAATATACAACAAGATCCACAAAAAATGAAAAAAAGTCAAAATGTAAGTACAGATGTTATTATGATGAAAATGAGAGAAAAATTAAATGAAAAAATGAAACAGAAAAAAGATAAAGAAAAAAGAGATAGAAAAAAATTAAGAGAAGAATTAGAAATGTCAGAGATAAAAAAAAGTCAAGGTTATATGAGTTCTTATATAAATAAAAATGTAAAAAGTGGAAGAGGAAAAAATAAAAATAATATGAAAAGAACTGAATTGAAAGAAAATAAAAGATATCAAGAAATTGAAAATTTAATGCCAAAAGATGATGAATATTATTCTGATAATAAAAGTGAAAATGAAGAAAATGAAGAAGAAAAAAAAGATGAAAATAAAGATGAAGAAAATGAAAAAGAAGATAAAGAAAAAACTATTACTAAATCTTCATTTAATGAAATAAGTGAAAATTCAAAAGGAATGAATTTAATTAAAAATAGTCTAAATCTACATAATAGTGATATTTTAATTGGTAATAGAATTTCTTTATTTAAAACATTAATAAAAAATAAAAGTCAAAATGAAGATATTTCAATTCCAAATATTGAAATTTCATCATCTCAAAAAATTGATGATGGTTCTTTTAATAAAGAAGAATTCTTTGATCAATTAGATCAAATAAATTCAGAAGTTTTTGAAAGTGAAGTACAAAAAAAGAGAAAAAAAAAAGAAAAACATTTTAATAAAATATTACCAATATTTAATCAAATATTAGATATTGTAAATGAAGTAGGAAAATATCAAAATGAAAATAATGTTGATTTAATAAATAAAGATAATTGGGATGACTTAACATTAAAATTAATAAATAATGAAATAATTGATTCTGATTTATTAAATTTAATGAAAGTAAAAGTAGAAACTGATAGTGAATATGAAGAAGATTATGGAGAAAAATTAAATAAACAAGATGAAGATGAATTATTTGATTATTGTAATTATATTGGAATATTTAATGATAATATTATACCAAATGAAATAAAAGGTTTTAAATATAATTTTCCTGATTTATATGAAGGAATTTATATAAATGATAATGGAATTGATATTAAAGATTATGAACCAATTCCAGAAGAAATAGAAAATTTAATTTTACCAAATGAAAAAATATTAAATTCTCAATTTGGACAAATTATTGATATTTCTTTAGATAATAAATTTAAAGAAAAGAATTTAACTACTAAAAAAAATTTTGTTGAACATCAAATTGTTCCTATTTCTAAAGATGCAAAATATAATTATATTCCTATTAAAATTTCTATGTTAGGTTCTCCTTTAAGTGGAAAAAAGACACAAAGTAAGTTTTTAATTGAGAAATTTCCTCATTTAAAAATATATAATTTAGAAGAAATTTTTGAGGAAATATTAAAAGAATATGAAGAATTTCAAATACCTATTGATGATCATCCTAAAGTTAAAAATGCAAAGAAAAATCAAATTGAACAAGTTAAATTAGAAATTGAAAAACAAAAAGAAGATTTTATAAAAGAAAAACAAGTTTTAATTCAACCTTATTTAGATTTAAAATATCCTAAAATTGAAGAAAATAATGAAGAAGAAAAAGAAGAAAATGATAAAGAAAATGAAGAAAATAAAGAAGAAAATAAAGAAGAAAAAAAAGAAGAAAATAAAGAAGAAAAAAAAGAAGAAAAAAATGAAGAAAATAAAGAAGAAAATAAAGAAGAAGAAAATAAAAATATAGAAATTCCAGATGAAGTATTTTTAAATATTTTTATTAATCAATTAAATAAAGATTTTCCAAATGACATAGATTCTCGTTTAGATTTAATAACAAAATTAAATGAAAAATATTTAAAATACAAAGAATTACAATCAAAAATATCTTCAATTCAAAATCAAATAAAAGAAGAAGAAGAAAAAGAAGAAGAAGATCCAAAAAAAAAAAAGCCAAATCCTTTAGTTACAAATTTAACGAAAGAATTAGATACAACAAAAAAAGAATTTGAATTACTTAAACCAGAATTATATGTTGGTTTTATAGTAATAAATTATCCAAAAACTCAATCACAAGCAAATCAACTTGAAAATTTTGTAACTGGTTACATTTCAGAATTTGATAAACCTTTCGATGAAAAAGAAATAAAATTATTTTCTTATTCTAATATAATTGATATTCCAGTTAAAAAAAATACTAATCATGAATTAATTCATAGTGCTTTAGATATAGTTTTTAATTTAAATGTTGAAAATGAAGAAATTTTAAGAAGATTTAATGGATTAAGATATGATCCAAAAGATAATAAAATTTATCATGTTGATGATAATCCTCCAAATCAAAATGATAAAAAATTAATTGAAAGATTAGAAAATGAAATTCCTGGTTTAAGTCAAAATGAATTTTATGAAAAAAAAGATTGTTATGAAAGAAATATTAATGATTTAAGTAATTTTTATCATGTTATGGGAAATGGAAAATTAAAAACTTTTAATAATGTTAATGAAAATGATAAAGAATTATTAAAAAAAATTAATATTGAAATTGAAACTATTACTGAAGAAGTTTCTGATAATTTTTATCATCATATTGAAGATTTTGTAAAGTCAATTCAAGGAGAAAAAGAAGAATATGAAAGAAGAAAAAAAGAAGAAGAAGAAGAATTAAAAAGAAAAGAAGAAGAAGAAAAAAAAAGATTAGAAGAAGAAGAAAAAAAAAAAAAAAAAAAAGAAAATGAAAATGAAGAAAGTGAAGAAAGTGAAGAAAAAGAAGATGATGATTTTGATAATTTAAATAAAAGTAAAATGGAAAATCCAAATGATATATCAATTGTTAATTTTGAAAAAGATAATAATAATGATAATAAATTAGAAATTAATAATTTAGAATCTGAATTAGAAAATCCTTTAAATTCATTAAAAATTTCAATGAGAACTTCACCAAATTATGAAATGATAATAACTGAAATGGATGATTTAAATGATGAATATAAAAAAGTTTTAATAAATTTCATTCATTTTACTTCAAGACAACAAAATCATATAATTAATCATTTAAATGATCATCAAAATTCTTTTATTGTATTTTTAAATAGAAAAACAAATAAAAAAAAAATAGCACAAGTTTATTTAAATAAATATAATGATTTAATACAAAATCATCCTCAATTAAAAAATAATCCAGATGTTTATAAAGAATTATTAAATGATATTACAATAATAAATACACAATTATGGAATGCAATTCAATTAAAAAAAACAGAAGATGTTGAAAAATTACAATCTTATCAAAATGATGGTTATAAAGAAAAAGAAATTGATTTCTTTTATAATTATATGAAAAATATTTTTTATAATGAAGCTAAAAAATACTTATCATCAATTAATGTAATTAAACAATATTATTTATATAGTGCATCGCCAGATGAATTAGAAGATTTTTATATTGATTATAAATTTATTATTGCAAATGGAGAAGATGAAAATGATAATATAATAAATAAAATAAATAATTTATTTACTAATTCATTAATAATGATAATTAAACAAGATGAAAAAATAAAAAAAGTTTTTGATGATTATAAAAATAGTGTCTTAACTATTTCTCCAAGTGGTTATGGCTCAATTAGAGAAATGGGAAGAAGACATTCAAATGTTTCACATCATTCACATCGTTCTGCAAAAACTTCAAAGTCTAAAATGAAAAAAAAAGGAAAAAATGCAAATTTATTAAATAATACTTTTAATATAATTGAAGAAGAATTTAAAAATCAAATTAGAAATGAAAAAAGTAAATTTAAATATAGGATTCTTTTATTAAAATATTTTAGTATTAAATATGTTAAAAAAATTTATAAAGTTTTTGATGATCTTTATGTTAATTTAGATGAGTTTATTATTGATAGTGTTAAAAAACAAAATATGGTTTTAAATGAATTTATTAGTTATTTAAAAAGTTCTTTAAATAGATTTATTAATTATGTTACTTCTTCTGAATTTGAATTTGACTCATTTGATATTTATAATAAATACAAATTAAAAATTGAAGATTACTTTATTACTAATAAAGAAGATGATGATAAAAAAATTGAAATTAAAAAATATAATTATAGTATTGTTGATCTATTTAATTTATATAAATTAATAAAAGAATATTCAAGTGAATCAATTAATTATTTAGTAAAAACAAATATTATAAAAGAAATGTTAATTAAAAAATACTTTATAGAAAATCCTTCAAACATAAATGATAAAGCAATAAGTCAAAAAATCAGAGAATTAAATTATGAAAATTATCATCATTTCTTTTCTTTATTTGAAGAATATGAAGGTAAATATGTAAATATAAATCAATTATTTACAACATTAATTTTAATTGGTAGTAATACAATATCAAATGAAAAATTTAAAGAATTAATTACTGAAAATATATTAAAAAAAGAAGATTTTATGAAAATTAATTTTTGGTTTGAAAATGATGTTTATTTAAGTAAACCAATTAATGAAGAAGAAGAAAAAGTTATTAAAGAAAAAAATGGAAATAAAGAAAAAGAAGAAGAAGAAGAAGAAGATGATGAAAATGAATACAAAAAAATTGATTTAGTTAAAGAAACTATTTTTGAAATTAATCAAGAAGATAATAAAATTGATATGAGAAAATTAGAAAAATTATTTGAAATAATTAATGAAGAAGAAAAAAAAAGAGAAGAAGAAAAAGAAAGAAAAAAAAAAGAAGAAGAAGAAAGAAAAATAAAAGAAGAAGAAGAAAAAAAGAAACAACAAGATGAATTAAATCAAAAAGAAGAAGAAGAATTGATTGATGAATTTAAAGAAAAAATGGAAGAAGAAGAAAAAAAAAAAGAAGAAGAAAAAGAAAAAGAAAAATCAAAAGAAAAAAAAGTTACTTTTGATACTAAAATAACTAAAAATATTCATGAAGTTGTTATAAATGAAGATGAAGATGAAGAAGGAAGTTCTAGTAATGAAAATGAGGAAGAAGAAGAAAATGAAATTCGTCGTAAAAAAAGTCAAAAAGGAAAAATGTCTGATAATAAATTATTAATCTTTAATTTAGTTTTTAATATTAACAAACCTTAGGTTAATTATATATGAAATACAAATTTTATTTTTTAAAAACTTTTTTTATTATTCATTAAAAATTATTAATTAGCAAATAATTTATATATTAAAAAAAATTATTTATTTGCTTTAATCCAATTTTCTTTTGTAATATAAAATAATAGAATTGAAGGAATGGATAAATTTGTTAATATATCAATATTAACAATTGCTATTAAGAAATTATTTTTTATAATAATATCATTTTTTTCTGGTTCATTTATTTTAAATCCTAATTCTTGATTTGAATCATAATTAAATTTAATTTTAATATCTTCTTCAATATTACATAATTTAAATTCTTTATTATCTTTCATCATTTTTAAATCTTTAAAACAATTTAATTCACTACAAATAATTTTAGTTTCCATATTAAATGAAGGAATATAAATTACATTTGAAGTATTTTCTTTTTTTTCTTCTGATAAATTTTGATAAAAATCTCTGAAAATATCATAAATATTTAAATTATTATTAATAAAATATTTATTATTTTCATCATTAATTTCTGTAATTATAATTGAATTTTCATCTTTAGTAGGAATTAAATAAAATTTCATTCCTGAATTATTATCTAATAAAACACTAATTTCATTATTTTCAATTCTATTATAATTATAATTATTAATAATAGTAGATATTGAAGAATTGAAAATTGGATTTATATGAATATCTAAAGAATGATTCATTAAATTTTTGTTTGATAAATTATTCTTTATATAAAATGATTCAATATCATTTTCATTCATTTTAAAATTAATAATATTATCAATATCCATTTCTTCAAATTTAATTTCATTTTCAAAAATTTCTTTATATTTTTCTTCAAAATTAGAAAATGAGAATGAATCATTTTTTAATTTTTTATAAAGAAAAACCACTGAAAACATATTAACAAATTTATCATAATTAACATTAGAATCACCATTTTTTTCATTTTCTTTTATAGAGAAAATAACATTATCATTAATTTCAAATAATTTTTGTGGAATTAATTTTTGCATAGTCATATAATTATTTCCAACAGTTTCTAAAATTTCATCTTTATCAATTTTTAAACTCATTTTTTGAAATCTAGTTTTATTATCAACATTTTCCAATTTTACCCATTTAAACATTAAATTATTTTTAAACAAATCTCTAATTTCATTATCTAAATTAAACTTATTAGTTTCTTCATGATATTGATAATATAAATTAATAATTATTTCATCACATTCAATATGTTGTTTAATAAATAAAATTAAATAAGAAATAATATTATCTCTTTCAATATCATTATAAGAACTAATATGAGAAATAATAACTTTAATTATATTATTATCAAATTCAAAACCAAAAATACAAATTCCTTTAATTAACAAAATATTTTTTTTATCAGTACAAATAATAATTTTAGGAGTATAAAATAAATTAATACTTTCAATAATATTTAATTTACAATTAAAAACAGATTTTTGAATTTCTGGAATTGATTTAAAATAATGATTATATGCAGTAATAAAATCTTTAATATGACCTGTAAAAAAAGTAAAATTATAAATATCAGAAAGTCTTTTAGCATGTGTCTCAGGAGTTACTGATCTTCTTGAATGAACTGAAGTAGGACGAGAATATTTATTTAAACGTGATGAATTTAATATTGAATTTTTTAATTCATTCATTCCATCTTTTTCTTCATTTTTTTTTTCAGTTTTTTCATTCTTTAAATTCTTTTTATCTTCTTTTATTTTTAGTTTTATTATTTGTTTTGGAGATGATTTTTCTTTTTCTTTTTCTTGTTTTTTTTCTTCTTCTTTTTTTTTATTTATTAATTCTTTTATTTTTTTTATTTCTTTTTCTGTTTTTTCTTCTTTTAATTTTGGATTTAAGTCTTCTTTTAATTTTTGAATTTCTATTTGTGAATTTTCTTTTAAATTTAAATCTTCTTTAATTTTCTCCTTTTCTGTTTCTATTTTTTTTTGTTTTTTTTCTTCTTCTTTTTTCTTTTTATTTAATTCTTTTATTTCTTTTTTTCTCATTTCTTCCATTTCTTTTTTCTTTTTTTCTTCTTCTATTTTTCTTTTTTCTTCTTCTTTTTTTTCTTTTTGTAATTTTCTTAAATCATTTAATTCATTATTTTTTTCATTTTTTTTCCTTTCTTCTTCTTCTTTTTTTTTCTTTTCTTCTTCTTCTTTTTTAATTCTTGCAATTTCTTTTTTATTCATTTCTATTTCATTATCAATATCTTCATCATCATAATTTCCATTTACAAAATAATCATCATCTGAATAATCATAATTAATATTTTTATTATTTTTATTAAATTTATCAAAATTATCATTTATAATTTCATCTTTTTGAATATATTCAATATTTTCTTTTTCAATCTTAATATCTTTTTTACTTTCTTTATTACTTTTAATAGGTTCTAATTTTTTTTTTAAATGAGATAAATTACTATCATTTAGTTTAGAATCATCTTTCATATTATCATCAATAATAATTTTAGTATTTTTAATATGGATTTTGTTATTATTAGAATTATTATTATTAATTATTTTTCTCTCAATATTTTCATTTTTTTGTCTTAATTTATTAATTTCACCAAATATACAATCCTGCATAATAATATATTGACATTGTCTTATTTTATTTAATTGATCTAAAGAAATTGGAATTAAATTATTGACAGATATGAAAAAAGGATCTCCTTCATTATTAAAATTAAAATTAAATCCTTTATAATTATTAATAGAACTTTTATATAAAAAATCTAAATCATATCTCATTTTAACTAAATAATTACGATCAAATTTATATTTTTTTATTTTATCTAAATCAAATTTACCATTAATTGTACTATAAGAACAAATTTCTCTTATTAAATTCATTGATAAAACTACATTGATTGAATTCATTCTTATTGCTTCAATTGTGTGAATAAAATCTTTTATTATATTATCTGGTATTTCTAAATTAAAACTAACATATTGAGTTTCAATAATATTATTTAATTTTTTTAATAGTAATAATGATTTTTCTCTTTTTTCAATATTTCTTCCAAATTTATTTAAACTTTCTTCAAATTTTTTTAAATTTTCAATTTCAAGAAAATAAAATTCATTTTTTGAATTAATATTATTCATTGAATTAATAGTTTCATTAAATATTAATTTATAATCATTTAAAACTCCTAAATCTTCCCATAAACTTTTTATTACTATATCTATTTCTTCAGTATTAAAATTTTTTATATAAGAAAAATCATCGATTTGTGTTGGTTGAGAAGTATATTCATCTTCTATATTATTATTATTATTATTGTTATTTTGTTGATAATTATAATTTAAACCTGAATGATTATATGTTCTTCTCATTGATTTTAATTGAGATTGAATGGAATATGATTCTAAAGGGTTTTTTTTTGGTTTAGGGACTTGAAAATTTGAATTATTTTGATTATTTCTATTTTGATCTTTTATATTTCCTAAAAAAAATCGGTCATCCCAATTATTTTCTCTTTGTTGGTTTGTTAGATTTATTTGTTTATTTTGGGATTTCTTCTTTTCTTTTATATTTCTTACTCCTTTTATCATATTTAAAATTAAAAAAAGAAAAAAAATAATTGTTTTACCTTATTTTTTTATAAATAAAAGGATAACATTATTAATTAAAATATAATATATTAAATAAAATTTAAAAACGTTTTTTACAAATTTAAAAAATTTAAAATTGTTTTAATATATAAATAAATATTTAAGTATATAACAAGTAAAATTTTTAAAATTTAATTTAAAAAAAATTGAAAAACTAATAAAAAATAAAACTTAATTAAACTAATTTTCTCCAGTTTCTAAATTCATAATATCCATAAAAGTTTCTTTTTTCTTATTTTTATTATTAAAATATTCAGGATAATTTTTTTTAAACTCATCTAAAAAATCATTACTATCTCCAACTCTATTATTTCCAGTATTA
>JAEEGL017149369.1_pt1 | contig 10133 bp, 3 predicted proteins | sample 9134231 | NCBI WGS metagenome assembly JAEEGL01 (sample SAMN16246548, study PRJNA631951) | gut metagenome | biome: gut microbiome; feature: rumen; material: fiber-attached | host: Bos | place: Iran: Karaj | collected 2018-10
ATCATCCCCAATCCCCATCCCCATAATTTATGTTTTTATTTAAATATAAATTTATATATTTATTTTATATTTTTTTTAAAGTGATACAATTTATAAAGACATATAAATATATTTTGAAGAATATATATTATAATTCAAAATAAATAAATAATTTTTAATAAAATAAAATAAATGATAAAAATAAAAAAATATAATTTATATAAAAATTAAATATATCTTGTAAATAATAATAATAAAAAAAATGAAAGCAATAATTTTAATTTTTACTCTTTTTTCTTTAATTACTTCCCATAAACTTAAATATAAAACACCAGTTTCAAATGTAGTAAAATGTTTATTAAAATCAGATGTACTTGTTGATGATGTAGCAAAAGTAATTGAATTAATTGAAAAAAAAGAATTTGTTAATTTAATTTCTGAATTAATTTCAATGTATCCAAAAGCTTATGAAGAAGTTAAAAGATGTTTAAATGTTCCAAGTCATAAAAGAAAAAAAGAACAAAATGCAATTCAAGTTTTTAAAGGAAGAAAATGTTATATGAAAAAACATGATATTGTTGCAAAATGTTGCTTTGTTGATAAAAGAATGTGTAGTGGAATTTTTGGAAATATTCCTTGTTGTATTAATAAAATTGTTAGATATAAACCTTCTTATGATAAAAAAATGAGATATTTTAGAAGAAAATTTATGAAACATCAAAAAAATAATTTTAATGATTTATTCGATTTATTAAAAAATTTTTAAATAATAATAGTTAATCAAAAAATTAATAGAATATTTTTTTAAAGAAAAATAATAATTATCTTTAAATTTATTATATTATTTTTAATATAAGTAATCTTAAATATTAAATAATTCTAATATTTGAAATATAATATATTTATTGAAAAACACAATTATTTTTTTAATCTTTTCAGGAGAAAGCAAAAAATATACTAAATCAATATATATATATTTAGGATAATATTTATTAAATGATTTCAAAATTCATAAATTAATTAAAAAAAAATATTAAAATATATAATTTAAAAATCAAATTAAACAATTAAATACCTATTTTTTTATTTTTTCAATTTTGATTCAAAAAATAAAAAAAATTTCTTTACTATCTTTTTAATTAGAAAAATTTGAAATAATTTATGAGCATCTCGAATTATTTTATTATTTGTAAATTTGTTTTAATCTTTTTCCTTGATAAATAAATATTATATGTATATATAAAATTTAATATATAATCCTATTATAATATATTAAAAACATAACAAAATATAGATATAAATATCCAATAAAATTAAAAACTTATTTCTTTAAATAAGAATAATTTTAAAAAAGAAATTATTTCTAATTCAAATATCCTTCAATTATTATTATAATTATTTAATTACATATATATTTTAAGCTTTATTTTAATGCAATTTATAAATAATACACAATTGTAATAAAAAATAATTAATTATCATTGAATTTGCATAATATTAATATAAAATTTATTTTTTTTTAAGTATATCAAAGAAAGGGAAAATTATATTTTATTACAATGATATCTAATTCCAATTCTAATGCTCAAATAAAAAAAAAAAATATTTTTTCAAATTTGAATTTTGAAAAAAAAAAAGAGAATCTCAAAATTATAAAAAAAAGTTGTTTTTCTTCTATTTTATGGAGTATTGTTTTAATAATTATTATTTTTATATCCATTCTTGCTATATTATATTTTCTTAAAAAAAATTCAGAAAATCAAATTTCTTCTGAAATTATCAAAAATACTACAAATTATGAATCAATAAATCAATCCTATTTTGAAGAAATGAACTCAAATATTTCAACTAAAAACCAAATTAAACTCAAAATAAAATATCACATTAATGAAACATTAGTTTACAAAAGAATTCAAACTGTTCAAACAATTTTAGAAATTAATAATGAAAATAAAACTCAAGATATTATTACAACATCATACATCCTTTTTCATATATATGAATCATATTTAAACAATGAAATGACAAGAATTTTTTATGCAAATTTATTAGTTTTAAATTCTACAATGAATGATGGTGAAAATATAGTATTATCAGGTGGACTTAATATATTAGAAGATTTAGAAAAAAATAATTCAATTGAAGAAAGTAATGATAATATAAATATTGATTCAGAAAATGGAACAATTAATGAAATTGAATTTAATAATTTTGATGAATTAAATAATTTCAATTTTAGTAAATACATTCCAAATGATATAAATATTACAAATGATGGTTTTGAAAATATTACAAATAATGTTTATTCAGATTTAAGTATTCCAATTTTAAATTTTTCATTTTATGAAAATGGTAAAATTATAGAAACTTATTTTTCAAAAGGATTAAGTGATGTAATGACTCAATTATTAAATGGAACATTATATAATATTATTCCTGATCTTTCAGAAACTTCAAAATTAAGAATTTTATCTGAAGAAGAAAATAGTAATGAAACAACATTTGAAAAAGAAATAAAAGATCAATCATATATGAATGGATTTGCATTAAACAATAGTGAAATTAATTCAATTTCAAATAATACAATTGATAATGAAAATGAAAAATTATCACAAATTTATTCGACTGGTGAAGCTAAATTTGAAAGTGATGATAATGATCAAATTGATGATGATAATGATGAAAATAATCCTTTTAGAAAGGAAAAAGTTGGTGTAATTCCAAATGGAATTAAAAAAATGTATTTAAATGAAAAAAGTGAAATTAATTTAGTTTGGTCTTCAAAAAATGAAAGTATTGCTGAAATAATTAAAGAAATAAATGAAAATATAACTTATGTAAAAGATTATTCAAATGAAAAAAATAATACTTTAAGATTATTAAATATGTTTAATATTTCAGAAGAAAAATATCATAATTTTTCAAGGAAATTAAAAGAAAAAACAGAAAAAAATGAATTAGATAGTTTTAAAAAAGATATTGAATTTTCTTTTAAAATTTTTAAAATAAATTTATTTGGAGTTAAATTTGCATTAGGAGTTTTAATTCAAGGTTCAACTCAAACTGGAAATATTTATGTTGAAGCAATTTTTAATATTTTAGAATTGAATTTTCCATTATATTCTCATTCATTTAAATCAAATGTTGGAACAGTAATTTATAAATATGTTAATACATTTATATCAATTGGGAAACAATTATATGAAAAATATGAATATATAAGAATACAAATTAAAAATAATTGGTTAAATATTATTAAAGAAAATTTAGGACAATTTTCAAAACATATAGAATCAATTTATGATATTAGTAAATTATATGATGGACCTATTAAAACTTTATCACAAGGTTTTATTGATTCTGCTAAATATATTTTTGATGGGATTAAAGATATTTTATCTTCTAAATTTGATGATTTAAAAAAAATAACTCATAATTTATTAAAAGACAATATTGAAGAAATTAAAGAAATGTTAAATGATATAAGAAATCAATATAAAAAAATAATAGATAATGCAAAAGAATTTGCAACAAATATACAAAATATTGGATTAAAATTTATAAATGATATTAAAAAAGAAATTGAAGATTTAAAAGAATTTGATTTATCATTAATGTATGCAATATATGATCAATTAATTAGACCAGTTGAATTTTTAAATAAATATGAAAGAAATATTTTTAATGCAATTAAAAAAGGAATTAATAATGCAATTACATTTTTAATAGATCTTCAAAATAAATTAATAGGAAATCAATTAGAAAGACTTGAATCTATTGTGAGAGGATTATTATCTTCACCAATTTTAAAAGCAGGAGTTGATTTATTAAGTAGATTAAATATTAAAAATATAATTAGTTCATTAATTGATGAAGTTAATGGACATATAAGCATTATTAAGGATAAAATATATGATAATTATCTTCAAGATATAAATGATGTTGGAAAACAATTATCTATTAATCTTGAAAAAAATATATCTTTTTTTACAAATAAAAGTAATGAATTAATAAAAGATATTAAGTCTAAAATTGATAATATTGAATTAATGGAATTATATTCAAGTCATCTTGATATAATTGATTCAATTAGAGATAATATAGGATTAATTTCAAATAATAAATTTTATGAATTATTTTCATCATATCAAGATTATTTATTAATTTATAAATTAAATGAAGAATTATTAATAAATACAACTAGAGAAATAAAAATATCAGCAGATAAAATTATTTCAATTCTAAATGATGAAATAAATGAAATGAGAACTAAAATTGATAATGTTAAAAAAAATTTATCAGATAATTATAGACTGAATTTAGGGGATATTGGATATCATTTAATACAAATTGTCACAACAAAAGATTTAGAAACTTTAGTTAATAATTTTTATAATTTATTAAATTCAATTTTATCAACTGTTCAAAATAGAGATCAACAAAACTATCAATATTTATATACATATTTAAATAATGTGATTGAAGAGTATAAAAAAAATGACAGAAAAAATAGAAAAGGTGCAGTGGTTGATCAAAATTACATGAAATTTACCGAGAAAAATATGGATTATAATGAATGGGTTTCTGAACATTTTGAGCCTATAGCAAATAAAAATTATTTATATATTTATAATTCAATAATAGATGTTTTCAATTCTAAAATTTATAATAAAATTAATTATATGAATTATAAAGATGATGAACATTTAAATTTTTTATATGGATATCTTGATTATTTAAACCCAATTAAAGAATTAATACATAAATATATAAGTGAATCAATTTATTCAGATAAAGTAAAAGTTGATATTGAAACAAAATATTTAATGAATTTTACTAATTTTTCATCCAATTTAAATGAAGAGGGATTAAAATTATTTAAAAAATATAACAATTCTGTTAAGTCTTATTATAAATGTGAACATGATTATTGTTATCAAAAAAAAAATCCAAAAAGATTTAGAATAGGTCAAGATTGGTGGACTGCAAGGGGATGGAATGTTAAAGGAAGAGAAGGTTATAAAAAAATTATTACAGATATCCCTGAAAATTCTTTTGATGAGAAATCTAAATTAATTTTTGAAAATTTTATTAAAAAATATCAACCTACAATTGATAAATATTCTGAATTAGTTGAATATATTGACAATAATTTTAAAGTAGGTTATAATAAAATATATAATGAATATTTAAGTTCAAATAAATTAGATAATGCTATTTTAGAGTATAAAAATAAATTTAATAGTTTAAAAAATATTGTATTTGGTAAAAAATCAATTGAAAATATTTATAATTATTTAACAAAAAATATAAAAAATAAAGTCTCAAATTATTATTCAAGTATTTCTTCATATAATGATAAAATAACTAAATTTTATAAAAATAATTTTAAGAATTCATTTTTAAATTATCTTCAAAAACCAAATGAAATTATATATAAATTTGAAGAAATTCAAAATATAATTGAAAATATTGGAGATAAATTCCAGTCAAATATTTTAAATACTTTGAAAACTCAATTAGACACAGAAATCAAATTTTTATATAATAAATTTACTGACATTACTAAAGAAAATCATAATTATTTATTAAAGAACATTCCTTCATTTGATAATACTAATATATTTCAATTAAGAAAAAATAGTATTTACACAATGACTACTTCTATAGAATCAATTTTACAAGAAACATATAATAATATTTCTTCTATTTCAAATTTATCAAAAATATTATTAAAAGATGCAAATGATTTCTTTGAAATTGGAAAAGAAATTAAAATAAAAACAGAAACTCTTCTTAATTCATTTTCAATTCCATTTAAATATATTAAAAATGATATTTTAAATTATATACCTAAACAATTAAAAGAAATTGTTAAAACAAATTCATTTTTAACTAAAATATATCAAGGTAAATATTCTTTAAATATATTAAAACAATTTTCAGATATAATAGCAGAAAATGATATAATTAAAAATTTTAAAATATCAGATTATATATCTTTATTTAAAGAATTTATTTTAAATAATTATTCAGAAATAATTACTGATATAAATCAGTATTTAGAGCAATTTTATCCATCAAAATTATCAGAAATTAAAATTTTCTTTGAAGAAATTGAAAGTGATGCTCAAAACCTATATCTTCAAAATATTATGAATTTAGATTTAATGAATATAACATTAGAAAATTTTCTAAAAAATGGATTTAATGTTACAAAATGGCAAAATGAATCAATTGAAATCTCTATAGATAATTTTGAAAAAACTATACATGAGTTATTTATAGAAGAGAAAAATAAAATGCTTTCAGAAAAACAAATTCAACAATTCATATTTAATGAAACAAGTATGAATATAACATATTTTAAAATGAAAAATCAGTTATTAGATCCTATTCGAAATATCATATATAATAATTATAAATATTCAATTGATTTAAATGTAACACATTTTTTAATTAATCATACACAAGCAATGATGATAAAAAATACAAAAACATTAAATAAATTAATACAAGAAATATTATCAAAAACAGGAAAGAAAATTATATTATTAAATAAAGAAATTAATATTTCAGAAATATCAATGAAATCTTTATGGACAAAAATATTTGATTATTCAAATGGAATTTTTTTTAACTATACAAAATATTTTAATGGGATAAAAAATTTAAAAATAGATATTTCAGGAATAAAATCATATTTAATTGAAAAAGAAGAAAGATTAAGTACAATTTTAGATGATGAATATTATTATTTCTTAAATGAAATGAGGGAGAAAGCAAAAGAAATAATAGGACAACCAAAAGAAGAAGAAAAAAAGGAAGAACCAGAACATGAAAAAGAAGAAGAAAAAGAAGAAGAAGAAGAAAATAATGAAATTCATTTTGAACATATAAAGATACATGATGATAAAGAAGATGTTGAAGAAATAATTGGTGAAGGAATGGAAGAAGTATTGAAAAGAGATGAAGAAGAAGAAAAAGAGGCTAAATTATTTTGTGATGAATGTGCTAAAAATATTACAGAACAAGAAAATAATATGAATAATAATACTATTGTTGTTAATGAACAATGTAAATTATGTAATAAAACTGATGAAGAAATGGAAGACGATGATGAAATAAATAATAGAAGATTAAGAAGATTGAGTAAAAATAAAAAAAAATTGATTTTAAGATATTTAAAACAAAAAAAAAGGAAACTAGAAGAAAATATAATTGATGATTTTTCATATAATTTTTATAAAGATTTTAATTCTTTTTCTGATAATTTATCTAATGAATTTGTAAAAATTTTTTCTAATAATAAAATAACTGAAAATATTGTGAAAAATATTAGTCATTTTAATCAAGAATTTTTTGATGTTAAAGTAAATCTTGAAGAAGCTATATCTGATTTTAATATTGGTAATTCTATTGATTTTATACAAATGTTATGTAATAAAAAAATGGATGAAGTTTTATTAGAATTTAGAGAATCCATAGATCAAAAAATAATTGGATATTTTAATAATACTTTAAACTATTTCGAAGAGAATTATGGAAAAGCATTCATAGATATACAAATACAAAATATAATTGAAAATAATTTAACTCAAATTTTTAATTTTATTGAAGAAAAACTTGATAATTTTATGATTTATTTTATTAATTTAACTGATTCAATGACTGAAATACCTCAATTAACTTATATTGCTTTTTTTGAACTATTTGATAATATTTATGAATATATTGAAGATAATGTTAATTACTTTTTTGAAAATATAATAAACGAATCATTTCAAACTTTAATAAGTAATATTGCAAATGAAATTACAGAATATTATATTGAAATAATCAGGTCAAGTAAAATATTAAAAGAAAATTTAAATGAAAATGTTTTAGATATATTTAATAGTTTATTTACTAAATCAAAAATTAAAATCTTAAAAAACAATGCTATTTCATTTTTTCAAAAAAAAAACCTTGGATTATTTATATCCAAATTTGAAAACGTTGTTAAAACTTCTTTACAAAAATTAAAAACAAAAATGAAACAAACTATCCAAAATAAACTCAGGGATATTTTTTCAAAAATGAAAATAAAAGCATTAGACCCAATGTTTAATGATATATATAATTTAACAATGGAATTTAAAAATGGTTTAGATAACATTCTTGATAAAATTTCATTTAAAGTTGAAGGATTAGAGAAATATTATTCATTATTTATAAATCAAAATATTATGCCTCCATTAAATATTATATTTGAAACATATGAAAAATTAACAAATTATAGTTTGAAAATAGTAAAAGATATAATTGATACATTTGAAGATTTATCACCAATTGTTATACAAAATTTAAATACTGATAAAAGTCATAATACTTTATTATAGGCATAAAATAAAATTTAATATATTTATAATGAAATTACTTATAAAATAAGAGATACTATATTTTCTATTTTAGAATTTATTTTAAGTAAAACAAAAGATATTTTTGAAAAATTTAATCAAATGGATATATATCAAAAAATATTAAATGTATTAAAAAAAATAAAAAATGGAGAAACTAATATTAAAGAAAGCATTTCTCAAATCATAAGAGGTAAAAGAATTAGAAGATTAAAAAGGGAAAAGTATAAAACAAAAGCAAGAATGAGGAGAACATCAATTATTAATTTTAGTATGATAACAAAACCAATTAAATCATTAATGGATGAAATAAATGACTTTATGAATAAATTTAAAAATTTAAAACAATTTATCCAATTAATTGGAAATTTTTCTCGTTTTAAAGAATTAATAAAATATGGAATAACTCATATTAAAGATCCATTAAATTATTTATTAAAACAAATAGAATCTTATTTAAGTAAAGAACAATTAAAAAGTTTTGAAGATAGAGTATTAAAAGATATGGATAAAATAATAACTTTATATGAATATCACAGAGACAAAATATCTTCAATATATGAAAAAGTAATTGCAATAACAAAATTTTTCCCAGATTTATTTTCAGGTAAAATAATAAAAGAATATTTTGAAGACACACTTGAAACATTAATATCAATAATATGTGACAAAATAATAGAATTATTAAATCCTATAAAAATATATAAAAAAAGTGACCTTCCTCCAAAACCAATTTTTGATTGTGTTATTCCAATATTTTTCCTTCCATTCAGATTTACAATTGATATGATTTTTGAATATGAATATGGAATAAATATTCATTCAAGAATACCAAAAATATATTTTGGAGGAGGAGCAGGTGCATCTGCTACAATAAGAGCAAGAGCAGGATTATTTTTAGGCATTTTAGAATTTGGAGTTCAAATTCTAGGAAAACTTGGAAGTGGATATATTGAATTAAGTGCATTTTATAATCTAAGAGAAACTAGAGTTGGTCTTATGTTTTATTATGAATTAAAAGCTTTTGAATTTGGTTATGGAGGTTATATGAAATATCCTTGGATTGAATTTATCAAAATTAAGATTAAATGTTGGTTTATCACTATTACTGTTTACTTTCCTATTATTGTTATGAGGGAAAAAACATTGGAGGGACAAATTTACAAAGGAATTAAATTTACAAATAATTATGAAAAAATTTTGTAAAATTTGTGATTGTTTTAATTATATATTTTTTTAATTTTGTTGTATTTTACAATTTTATATGATAGAAAATATGATTTATTAAAAAACCATTTATTTTATTTCATTTTACATTTTTATTATTTTCATTTTCTGTAATAGTTTTCTTAATAAGAATAATTTTTATTTAATTAAAATATAATAAATTATTTTCATAAATAAATCATTACATAAATACTAATAAAGAAAGTATAAATTAAAAATGAATTATTTACTATTATTAATTATTTATTTATTAGATAATATCCAAATTTATTATAATTGATTCAAATTAATATTATGAAAATTTATAAAAACAATTTATTAATTTAAATCCATAATTTAATAAGAGAATCGGCTCCCCCAGAAGCAATTATCCCATTATTTAATTCAATACATGTCCAAATATAATTTGAATGTGCATTTTCTTTTTTTATTACTTCTATTAAATTTTCATTTTTATATTTATATTTTACCAGAGAATCAATACTATTTTCAGCAATTGAACATAAAATTAATCCATCTAAAGATTTA
>JAEEGL010109052.1_pt1 | contig 10132 bp, 3 predicted proteins | sample 9134231 | NCBI WGS metagenome assembly JAEEGL01 (sample SAMN16246548, study PRJNA631951) | gut metagenome | biome: gut microbiome; feature: rumen; material: fiber-attached | host: Bos | place: Iran: Karaj | collected 2018-10
CCTTTCAGCAGATCCTCGCGGGTCATACCCTCCTTACGGGGAGCACCGCCGCTGGAAATAATGTACTTAGCACCTGTGAAAGCCTCCTTGGCATCAACTGTGTAAGAGAGGTTTGCACCGGGGAAGGCGCAGTGGCACATCTCATCATAGACACCATGAACACCGGGCTCATAGATATCATACAGGCAGATATTGGGTGTCAGGCCCATCATCAACACACTCTGTACCATGTTTGAACCGATCATGCCACCGGCACCGACAATCACAAGTTTGTCATTCGTTAAATACTTCATACGATTTTTGAGTTTATAAGTTAATGAGTTTTGTGAGTTATTGCAGGGCAAAAGTAGTGAATAATTCACAATACACAACTCACAAATCACAAATATTTTTCCTTTTCTGTTCATTTTTTCCTATTTGCCTTCGTTTTTTCTCTTTTCTCTTTTCCTTTTTAATTATATTGCCTACCTTTGCGCCTCCATAGTTGGACTTTTCACTGCAAAAGTCTTGAATCATGACAGCTCATCAAGAAATCATCACACAACGCGTGGAGAAATTGCGCACTTGGATGCGCGAGCACGGTCTGTATGCCTACATTTTTCCAAGCAGCGACCCTCATGCCAGCGAGTACGTTCCTGACCATTGGAAGTGCCGCGAATGGATCTCGGGGTTCAACGGCTCTGCGGGCACGGCTGTGGTAACCCTCACGCGCGCTGCCCTCTGGACCGACAGCCGCTACTGGTTGGCGGCCGAAGAGCAGACGGCGGGAACGCCCTTTGAGGTCATCCGCTGCAACCGGAATCAGGTGACAGGCGATGAGATTGCCGACTGGCTTGCCAAGGATGAACATCTCTCGAGCATCCTCGACGAGGAAGATGTCGCTATCAATCCGTGGATTACGACGGTGGTTTTTGCCGATGAGCTGAAGGAGAGTCTGATCCTCAGCAACACGCTGTTGGAGGACGGGCTCGTCTTCTACGAACCCGTGGAAGATGACGACCCCGACGACGGCGAGGCCATTCTCGCCTTGGCTTACGATGCTGAGACAGAGCTGTGGACTGAACGCCCGCCGCTGCCCGATGCGCCGGTGGAACTGCATCCGCTTGAGTTCACAGGTCGCACGGCACAGGACAAGATGAAGGCCATCCGCGAGGCTGTCGAGGGCGATGTTGTCATCATCACCCAGCTCGACGAGGTGGCTTGGACACTCAACCTGCGCGGTAGCGATGTCCACTGCACGCCTGTTTTCCTGGCCTACCTGCTCATTATGCCGTCCGAAGCTGTGTTGTATGTCGAGCCGCATAAGCTGTCAGCCGAAGTGAAGGCCTACCTTCACGACATCGGCGTCCGTGTGCGCCCCTACAGTTGTATTGCACGCGACCTTTACACAGGGCGGGTCGGCGACTTGGACCTTCAGGACGAGCGCTTACGCTACGACCCAGCCGTGACCAACCTGGTGCTGAAGCAGGCCATCCACTTCGGCCCCTACGCCATTGAACCGACCACGGCGACTTCGCCCATCCCCCTCCTGCGCGCCATCAAGAACGAGACTGAGATTGCGGGCTTCCGCAGCGCGATGCTCAAGGATGGTGTAGCGATGGTGAAATTCCTGAAGACCCTCTCCCCGCTCGATATTACCGAGATGGGAGTTGATAAATTACTCCCCGCCCTGCGTGCCGAGCAGCCCGGTTTCCGCGGACTCTCGTTCGACACCATTGCCGCCTACGGCAGCCACGCCGCCATTGTGCACTACGAGGCAACACCCGAGACAGATATTCCGCTGGAACCGCACGGCCTATTGCTGCTCGACAGCGGAGCACAATATCTGGACGGCACCACGGACATCACCCGCACGATTGCCCTCGGCCCCCTCACCGATGAGGAACGACTCGACTACACCCTCGTGCTCAAAGGGCACATCCGCCTGGCCACCGCCATCTTCCCCGAAGGCACAACCGGCACACAGCTCGACGTACTCGCCCGCTATGCTATGTGGCAGCACCACAAGAACTACGGCCACGGCACGGGTCACGGGGTAGGCAGCTTCCTCAGCGTCCATGAGGGTCCTCATCAGTTCCGCATGAACTATGTCCCCACGCCCCTGCAGGCAGGCATGACCGTCACCATCGAGCCCGGCATCTACATCGCCGGCAGCCACGGTGTGCGCATCGAAAACACGATGCTCATCCTGCCCCACACAGGGAAGAACGAAGAGAGCGGCTGGCTTCGTCTGGAGTCCCTCACCCTCTGTCCTATCGACACGACGCCTATCCTATGGGAGCTGCTTTCGCCCGATGAAATCGACTATTTGAACAACTACCACGCTCGCGTGCGCGAAGCGCTCCTGCCCCTCCTCACCGACGAGGACGGCCGTCAGTGGCTCATCGCCCACACCGCCGCCAAGTAATTATTATATTAAACAATGATATGAAACTTTTTCAGAAAACGACACGAACAGCAGTGATGCTGCTCTTCTTGTTCCTCGCCCCGAACATGATGTTGTGGGCGCAGGAGCTGAACGGGAAATTTTCCTGGACAACCCAGCTTTTCCTTCATGAACAAAAAGAAAATGCCCTCCACCCGGAGCGGGCTGCCCGCAAGGCTCAGGCTCAGACACGCCGTACACCCGGCGGCAAGACGCTGAAGCAGCACCGCTTGATTGCCAGCCCCGACACGGTGGGCGGAGTGGTCTATATCCCATGTTTCCTTCATCTGAAGGATGCGAGCACGTTAAGCGAAGTGCAGGCTCTCGGCGTGCAGGTCGAGGAGGACTTCGACGGCCTTGACTTCATCACCGCGCGCGTACCGGTAGAACAGCTGGAGGCACTGGCCGCCATCGACAACGTGACCAACATCAAAGTGGCCAAGCGGATGCGGATCCTGACAGATGAAGCCCGCGTGCAGACCAATGTGGATGACGTCCTCACGCAATCGCCCGATGCCCTGGCTGTCGGCGTGACCGAAAAGTACGACGGCACAGGCGTAGTGCTCGGCATCATCGACACGGGTATCGACTTCCAGCATATTGCCTTCAAGGACAAGGACGGCAACAGCCGCATCAAGCGTGCTTACGTCTATACGTCTTCTGGAAAGGAATACTCCACCATTACCTCCTCTGCGCCTACAACCGATACCAATGCTGAAGACCACGGCACACACACCTCCACCACCGCCGGCGGTTCCAGCGTCATCGTGAACGGCTCCACCGTCACCGTGACCGACGACCACGCCAACGCCACCTTCGGCGGTATGGCTCCCGGTGCCGACCTCTATCTGGCTGGCATCAAAGACCTCAACGACACGGGGTTGACCAACGCCCTGAAGAAGATGGTCACCTACGCTGACAGCGAGGGTAAGCCGCTGGTCGTCAGCAACAGTTGGGGTTCCGGCTGGGGTCCCCGCGACGGCACAGGTGAGTTTGCAGATTTGGTAGGACAGTACTTCGGCGACAGCCATCCCAACCACATCATCCTCTTCGCTTCCTCCAACGATGCCGGTCACGCTACGGGCAGCGAGGGCGGCGGCTTCTTCGTCAGGAAGAGCGCTGCCAGCAGTAGCAGTCCGCTCGGCACCATCATCCGCACCGACGGCTATGGAGGCGACTACTATTACGGTCTGATGGTCTGCGCGTGGACATCCAGCAAACCGAACTGCAAGCTCCACGTTCTGGACAAGTCAGGTACTATCAAGAAATCTTGGACGTGCAGCAGTAGTGAAACGACCTCTTTCAGCGGTCTGAACAACTACTACTCTGGCTCGCTGGAAGTTTATATCGAACAGGACAACGGCAAGTACAACGTTGTTGTCTATTCCGACGAAGGTCTTGAGAGCAAGAACGACGGCTCTTACAGTCTTGCCATCGAAGTCTATCCCACTAGCGGCAGCGGCTACGTGAATATGTGGGCAGGCGACTGGAGCTACTTCAGCGGTCACCTCACCACATCGGGCCACACCTGGACAAAAGGAACCGATGACATGTGTGTGAGCGACGAAGCAACGATCCCCAATGCCATCTCCGTGGGCGCTTACGTGTCCAAGAACAAGGTGAAGAACTACCAGGGCACGACCTCTTCCTATAGCTCTGGCGCTATGGGCGACATCGCCTATTTCTCCAGCTATGCCACCGCCGAACAAAGCCCCACAGGGCAAGCCTATCCGTGGATCACAGCTCCGGGCGCCCAGATTGTATCGGGTGTGAACCACTACCACACGGCATCGATCGACGAGTACAGCTACTACCATAGCGACATGAAAGGCGACCTGGTGGTCAACAGTTCCACCAACCCCTATGGCGTCATGCAAGGCACGTCAATGTCCACGCCCGTGGCCGCAGGCATCGTAGCCCTGTGGATGCAGGCCGCACAGGAAGTGGGCATGGATCTGACGGTGAACGATGTGAAGGAGATCATGGAGCAGACTGCCATCAACGACAGCTACACCACCACGGGCTCCAACGCCTCGCACTTCGGCAAGGGAAAGATCGACGCGTTGGCCGGTATTCAGCACATCCTCGGCACCGTTGGCGGCCCCTTCATCAAAGCCACCCCGAAGAGCATCGACTTCGGCGACAGTCCCTTCGCCACTCGCACCTACACCCAGACGCTGAACGTGAGGGGCCTGAACCTCGAAGGCGACATCACCGCCACCCTCACCGATGCCAACGGTGTCTATTCCCTGAGCACCACGAGCATCGCACAAGCGGACGCTGCGAACGGAGTCGATATCACCATTACCTACGCTCCCCAGGCAGCAGGCACGCACACGGCCACCATCACCCTATCCAGCAGCAATGCCACGGATGCGGTCGTCAATCTGACGGCAACGGCCAAGCCCGCCATCCCCACCATCATTGCTGAACCCGAAAGTTTAACGCTCTCGGCAGCGCTGGATGAGTCCACCAGCATGTCCTTCGAGGTGCTCAGCGAGTTCCTGGAGGGCGACGTCACCGTCACCCTCAACGATGACAAAGATGTATTCTCCATCAACAAGACAACCATCACGAAGGCTGAATCAGAAGAGGGCGCAGTCGTCACCGTTTCCTTCCAGTCTGCCGTCGAAGGAACCTACACAGGCTCCATCACGCTCAGCAGCGCTGGTGCCGAACCCGTGACGATTACCCTCACCGCCACTTCCGGCATCCAGACCCTGATCTATGAAGGACTGAGTGGTTATACCAGCAACGGTGACGGCACCGCGGCTATTGATGTTTCCTACCAACACCTCGACTACGAGGGATGGGACACATTCACCAAGGTCTTTGCCGGTGGCACCTCCAACGCCTACGCCAACGGAGGTTGCCTGAAGCTGGGCAGCAGCAGCGCTGCTGGCGAGATGGAGACAGGTAGCCTGTCGTTTACCGGCAGCGGCACCCTGACTTTCTACCTCAGGCAATACGGCAGCGATACTGGCAAGCTGAACGTGACCGTGACGGGTGCCACAGCCGATGTGACGCAGTTCACGCCCACCGAAGGGTGGACACTCTGCACCGTCAACCTCACCAACGCCACAGGCGACGTAACCATCAGCCTCGCCACCAGCGCCAAGCGCGCTTACCTCGATGAGATCACGCTAATGAGCGGCGGCAGCGGCGGAGGTGGCGACACGCCGGTTCCCGTTACCGTTCCCACGCTCACCGTCAATGAGGAAGGCGTCACGACGACCTCTGCACCCGTGTCTTGGACGGCCTGCGACGGCGTAACCTCCTATACCCTGCAGCTGGCCAGCGACGCCCAGTTCTCCACTGGCGGCTCCGGCGACAAGACGACGCTCATCGAGAACTCGGCCACTTCTACCTCTGCCCCCGCAGGCTGGACTTACGACATCGCTAGTGCTTCTAAATCCTACCTCGTTCTCTTCAGCGGCAACTACGTCACTTCCGAGACCTTCAATGCCTCTGCCTGCACAGAACTTGAGCTCTCGCTCTCTATGCGCACATACGGTGGTGTCGCCGGCAACTCCAACGAGCTGCTTGTCGAATATTCCACCAACGGAGGCGCCACCTGGAACAAGGCCGGCACGCTCTCCGCTGCCGACAACGCGATGAGAAAGAAGTCCCTTGACCTATCTGCAGCTGTCGGCAGCGCGTCTGTCAAGCTTCGCTTCACCGCCCCGGGCGCAAGCGCCAATAAAGGCGTAGGCTTCCAGAGCATCGCTGTCACGGGCACCCAGGCCTCCGGCGAAGGCTCCCTAATCTCCTCGACTGCTGTCAGCGGCATCAGCTACACCTTCACCGGCCTCACCCCCGAGACCACCTATTATGCTCGTGTGAAAGGCAATGCCGACTGGTCCGAGATCGTTAGCTTCACCACCAGCAAAGACGACACGGGCGTCGCTACGCTCAACGCGCAACGCTCCGCCGTCAACTCCGCCGCTGTGTACGACTTGAGTGGCCGACAAATGGATAAGAATAAATTGTCCAATCGTCAAATGCCGAAGGGTGTCTATATCACGAATGGCCGCAAGGTAGTCGTGAAATAACACCTACGCTCCTTATAGCTTGAAGCAGCGCTCCCTAATGCCATGAAGGAACGCTGCTTTCACGTTTTACCATCAATGGGAAAACCAGGAAAATGCAAGTCTTACGGCCATAAGATCTAGGCCTTCAGCGCATAAGATCGCTCATCGTCATGAGCTGAAGAAATCCATGCATTCCGTGGTCGTAAAAAAGACCTACTGTGGGAATTGCTGGTAGGTGGTGCGGAGGACACGGAACTCGGTGCGGCGGTTGAGGGCGTTGCAAGGTTCGCGCTGCTCCTCGGGGAGGGCGAGGATGAACTGCTCGGTGAGGGTGTCGCCCTCGTGGAGGAAGGGGTACTGCTCAGCGATGCGGCGCTTGACGACTTTTGGGCGGCTCTCGCCATAGCCCTTGGGCGTCACGCGGTCGGAGGCTATGCCGTGGGTGATGAGGTAGTTGACGACGCTCTCAGCTCGACGCTGGCTCAGGCGCTCGTTGTAGAGGTCGTTGCCACGGTAGTCGCAGTGGGCGCTGAGCTCGATGGTGACATTGGGGTTGTTGTTCAGCAGGTTCACGAGGCTGTCGAGCGCCGTGGTGCTATCGTCGGTGAGGGCTGCGCTGTCGAACTCATAGAACACATTGCGCACGAGCACGGGAGCCGAGATACTGGCCAGCGGGAACTGGAGGACATACTCGCGGCTGACGCTGGAGGTATCGACGTGGAGCTGGTTCATGTGGTTCAGGTAGCCCTTGCAGGAACCGAGGAAGACGTAATCGACACGCGGTTGCACGATGGCGGTGAAGGAGCCGTCGGCGCGCAAGCTAAGCTTCTGATTGGTGCCGTCGTTGCCTATCATGTGCACCACACCTGACGGCAGTTCGTAGCCGTCCTTCTCATACACCCAGCCTTTGACCGTCTGCAAGATCTCGGGACACTCGAAGCTCATCAGGTGGTCCCAGCCACGGGCATCGCCACGATTGGTAGCGAAATAGCCACGGTTGTGCACGCCCTCGAAGGTCATCCCGAAGTCGTCGCCAGCAGAGTTCATGGGGAAGCCCATGTTTCGGACGGTCCACGTGTGCGTGACGCTGTCCTCGACAGCCACGAAGAGGTCGAGGCCGCCCATGCCGGGATGGCCGTCGCTGGAGAAATACAGCTCGCCATTGAAGCGGAAGGTGGGGAAGAGCTCATCGCCGGGTGTGTTGATGGGTGCACCCAGGTTCTCGGCGCCGCCGAGCGTGCGGCCTTCGATGCTGATGCGCCAGATGTCCTTGCCGCCGTGGCCGCCCGGCATGTCGCTGACGAAATAGAGCCAGCGCCCGTCGGAGGAGACGGCCGGATGTGCAAAGCAGGAAAGGGTGTCCTTGGAGATCTTCACCTCCTGCGGCTTCGACCACGAGGCATCGGAGCGGTTCGACGTGTAGATCCGAGCATAGCGGGGATAGTCGGGGTCTGCCGTGCAGTAGGTGAGGTACATCGTCCGCCCGTCGGGCGTGAAGCAGCAGGCACCTTCATCGAGCTCGGAATTGAGATCGCCCTCCACCAGTTCAGGGGCGCTCCACTTGCCTTTGTCGTCCTTCCTGCTCCACACGATATCGGCATATTTCGTGCCGGTGATGCCGCTGAGGTCATCGCCCGTAGCCTGCGGACGGGTGGACGTCCAATAGAGCTGGTCCCAACTGTCGCCGAAGAGGGCCGGCGAGAAGTCGGAGCGCCGCGAGTTGAAGACGGGTTCCTTCTTGACGGTGTGGAGCGTGGGCCGCTGCTTCATCAACGGTGCCTGTCGGCAGCCGATGATGCCGTTGGTGGCCAGTGTGTCATCGCCCGCCGAGCGCGACGTCATGTGGGCTGCAGCCTCGAGATAGGTCTCATAGGCTTTGATGGCTGCCTTGTAATCACCATTCTTATGCAGCAGACGTGCCAGCTTGAGCGTAGCATCTACAATGGCTTCCTCAGCGAGACTATCAGCGGGGGAGGATAATTGAGAATTGAGAATTGAGAATTGAGAATTAGGAGGTGAGGATTCCTCAGCTTCTACAGCTTTAGCACCATTGCGCTTCTTTAAAGCTCGGGCGGACTTCCCAGCTTGCTTGCCCGATTTCTTTTCGACTTTTTGCTTTACGGAGAGTTCAGCAGCCTTCTGGCGGTCGGCCATGGCTTTCTCGGTATAGCGAATGCCATTCTGGTAAGCACCGATGGCTTTGGCCGTGTAGTTGATGCGGCGATAGCAATCGGCCATCTTCAAGGCGCGCTCACCGCGTTTGTCGCGGTGCTTAGTCGAGGTCTTGGAATAGGCGGAGCGGTATTCAGCAGCAGCATCGTAGTATTCACCCAAAGCATAATACTGGTCGCCCTTCTTCATACTGTTCTCCGCACTGCAAGAAAGGAAGAAGAGAAGAAGAAGGAGGAGTGGAGGATTATAGGGCTTATAGGGTGAATGGGGCATATAGGGCGAATGGGGCTTATAGGGCGTATGGGGCGAATAGGGCTTATGAGGCTTATGGGGCTTATGGGGCTTATGGGGCTTATAGGGCTTATAGGGCGTATGGGCTCCTTTATAGGAACGAAGTTCCCCTATTATTTATTGTGCGGAGGAGGCGGTGACGCGGCGGTTGGTGTTGTCACTGAGGACAGCCAACACGAGTTCTGAGACCATTTGCTTCAGCTCTTCGATGAAGGTTTTGGCATCATATTCGTGGCGCTCAATCTGGCGCAGCTTACGCTCCCAAATGCCGGTGAGTTCGGCACTTTTGAGCAGTTCCTCGTGGATAAGACCGATGAGCTCAACACCTGTGGGCGTGGGAGCCAGACTCTTGCGCACACGGCGGATATAACCGCGCTTGAACAGGGTCTCGATAATGGCAGCTCGCGTGGAGGGGCGCCCGATGCCGTTCTCCTTGAGGGCATCGCGCAGTTCATCGTCCTCGACGAACTTGCCCGCGGTTTCCATGGCGCGGAGCAGGGTGGCCTCGGTGTAGGGTTTGGGCGGGGTGGTCTGCTTCTCGGCAAGGTTGGGGACGTGGGGACCGCTCTCGCCTTTCTTGAAGGCAGGGAGCGTGCGTTCCTCGTCCTGAGGGGAGTCTTCATCGGAGGGGGAGGAAGCACCTTCGGGAGAAGCCGAAGGCACGGTGGCAGAGAGAGAACCCGAAGGCACGGTGGTTGCGGGCTTCTTCTTTTCCCAGAGAATGCGCCAGGCAGGGTCTGTGATGCGCTTGCCAGAGGTGCGGAAAAGAAGAGGAGACCCACCCCCTGCCCTCCCTGTGAGGGAGGGAGCAGAATCTGTTTGGGCGGGGGAAGAGTCCTCTACTATCCCTGTAACGGTGGTTTGCTCGAACTTACATTCGGGGTAAAAGACACCGATGAAACGGCGGGCTATGAGATCATAGACGCGCTTCTCCATATCCGTCAACGCCACATTCACGACGGGGACATTGGTGGGGATGATGGCATGGTGGTCGGTGACCTTGGAGTTGTCGAAGACCTTCGTGCTCTTGGGCAGGGGCTTGCCAGTGCTCAAAAGCGGCTGGATGAAGCCTGCGTAGGGAGTCATAGCCGCCAGGATCTGCGGACATTTGGGATAGACATCGGTGGGAAGGAAGGTGGTATCCACACGCGGATAGGTAGCGACCTTCTTCTCATAGAGGCTCTGGATGAGCTGCAGGGTCTGCTCGGCCGAA
>JAEEGL010301494.1_pt1 | contig 10132 bp, 11 predicted proteins | sample 9134231 | NCBI WGS metagenome assembly JAEEGL01 (sample SAMN16246548, study PRJNA631951) | gut metagenome | biome: gut microbiome; feature: rumen; material: fiber-attached | host: Bos | place: Iran: Karaj | collected 2018-10
ACTATTAATGATGATGTCACTTCCTTTCATGACTTTTTATTTTAATCACTTTTTATTCTATAGCAATAGATTTGACACATTTTTTACATAACAATTTTAGGGTATTTTTTTAAGGTAAAATTTTGTCTTTTTTTATATTGACAAGGGTTTATTAATTCTATATAATAAGTAATCGTAGATATAGTGTTTCTTGATATTAGGAACGCTTTTTTTATTTTAGAGTATACTAAAAGTGAAAGAGAGTGATTGAATGTATCAGAATAATATTTATAGGCAACCTGTAATGAATCCGAAGGGAGATAGATTTGTGGGAGGATTCTTAGGGCCATTCCTACTTGGAGGAATTACAGGTGGATTATTAGCCCCATCTTTTTATCCTAGACCTATCTATGGACCAGTACCTTATCCAATATATCCAGTCCCTTACCAGAACATGTATCCTTATCAAAATATTTATGTAAATAATCCATAAAATTGTACCATTTTAAAAAATATATGTTATAATTATCATAGGTGAAGATTTATGAAGAATGGTTATATCATCGATTATGTTAATGAAAATGAATTTAGAAAAAAAGAAAGAGCTATCAAAAAATATAATATGTTAGCTTATAAAAAACTTTTATTTGACTACTACCCTAGTTTAAGAGAAGGTAATTTTCAAGGAGTACTTGTTTCAACTAATCAAAAAGATGAGATTGATAAGTATGAATTAATTCTTCCTACCGATAAAACATTTGCTAAGGTACATGGTAATATAACGCTTCATTATTCAGTGTATAAAAAGCAAAAGACCGTTATTCTAGAAACTTTAACACCTGAAGATATTTTAAATGAAGGGCATCAAAAAGAATTAACAACTTATAAAGGTGTTATGGTATCTAAATCTCATAAAGAACTTGATATGTTTAAAATTAATCTACTTAGTAGTATGAATAAGGATGGTTTCTTTAAATTAATTAGAAATCCAAATGTATTATTTACATCATTTACGATATTCTGTGTAATACTTGCTTATATTGTATCTAAAATATTTATAATAAAGTAATTCTTTACTTTATTATTTTTTTATGTTATTATATTGGCACAAAAAGGAGTGATAATATGTCATTTTTGTTTGATGATGAAGTATGTGGAGATTACTGCGCCGCATGTACTTATTTAGGTGAAAATTCTGACTCAGGAAAATATTATTGCAGCCATAAAGGGGCTTGGGTTTCAGCGTGTGATCCAAGATGTAGCAGCCAAGTTTATGCTTATTCAAGAAGTGATGAAGCGAGAAAAAACATGTATGAATATTCTAGAAATTTTGGTACTGGTTGTTATCTGACAACTATTATGTGTAATATACTAGGATATCCAGATAATAATTACTATCTAAATACCTTAAGAAACTTTAGAGAAAACATAATGAAACAAAATAGTAAATGGATTTCGATGTTAGTTATATATGATATGATAGGACCAATGATTTCCTTTCAATTAAGTATTGATCCACACCGTAAAGCAATTGCCGAGACTATGTTTAATAATTATATTACCAAAGCAGTAATGGCAATTGAAAAAGAAAAATATCAAGAAGCGGTTACTATCTATTTAGCTATGACTAATGCTTTAGCTGATAGATATGGTATTAATATGAATGTAATTGCACCAAGTATAAATGAAATAGATATGAATACCATAGGACGCGGTAGAATTAAAAAGCCAAATAAAGCATCACATTAGTGATGCTTTTTTTATCTTGTAACAAGTACACTACGCCAGCCATGTCCAAAATATTTATTCACATCATCGCCGTCATTAGAGGCTGCACCAGTACTATATGTGGTGCTAGCTGCACCGTTTGATGTTTCAATTCCTGCCGTACGACCTCTATCAAACCATGGTTTACTGCCATAAGCAAATTGATTCCTGCTGCCGTACCATCCTCTGGTTTCATATAGTCCATGGCCTCCACATGTCGCTATAGTACAAAGTGTGGAATTAGAAGAACCACCAGTGAATATACCTGAATCATATAAATCATAATACTTGCTATTTTCAGGAACCGTAAACCATGCCGCATCAAAGCCATAACTATCACCATTTTTAGCATGATGAGCCATAACTCTCTCTGATGCGCCACCAGACATATCAAAAATGCCGCTGATATTACCAGTCGTTGACTGTGGATATGTATTTTCTTCATTGCTTGGAGTACCATATTCAATATAACAAGTACTACTTGTATGAATGCGGTCTATATAACCATCGTCTTCGTACGTTATTGATGTAGGGTTTGCACCACAACCTGTCATAGTTTGTGTACTTGATATGACTACATTATTTTTTCTAATTACACCATCTATACCATATTTTGAATAGGCCAAATATAATGCGGCACCCCATTCACTGTTTTTCATCATATGGGCATCGGTATTTGCTGTAAGGCCATATGTGCTACTTCCTGCATAAGTAGTTATATATGTACTGCTATTCATGGTACCACCTGAAAACTCCATGGCATTTAAATATTGATAACCAACTTTTTGAATCCTTATTGGATCGACACCTGGTACGATTCTTAGTGGAATCCCTGTAGTATTACATGTACCCCCGTTGCCTCCAACACTAGCACCATGGTTAATATAGCAATCACTCGATGTATCAGCACTGGTTTCAAATTTGCCTACCCAAAAGCCTGGTAATTCTTCAGTTCCAAATGTGAATGCTGGATTAGTATACCAATCCCCTACACTACTGGCTGTTTCTTTAGTATTTTTATCAACAAATTTAATATTAATTGTTTGTTCTTCTCCTTTGTGATTAGTACTGGCATCTACTGTCCATATTTTGTATGAGTACCTAGGTATCCATACATAATAAGCAATGATATCATCAGTATTAATGGTTGTTCCAACTACTTTATTCTGAGTTCTCGTTTTTACACCGGTTTCTTTTACCAAAACGGCATTAGCCCATTCTTTATTTTGATAATTATACCATGCTGAATCTGATGTTGATACGGTTGTAACTGTGCCATTCTCGGCAATTTTTACTGGTATCAATCCATCATCTAAAACTGGGGCATTAGGCTCAGCATTATTACATTCACCGCCTAGGGTAAAATTAAAACTTTGATTCATTGTAGTATCTGAAGTTTCAGCGGCATCTAACCATATATATAGATAGTATGTAGAGCCTGAGGTTACATTATCTAAAAGATTTACTTCACTGCCATTAGTTTTTCCTTTAAATGTACCACTAGCTTGAACATTATTAGTGCAACTAGTTGAATCGGTTGTTAAGGCATATTTAAAGTTATTACTTCCTGATAATCCGGAGCCAATACTTACGACATTTAACCATAAATCCATATAGACTGGGGTACTTCCATTATTAGTAATACTTGTTGTGATTGTTCTTTTAATGGCAGAATTACTATTCGTACAGGCGGCAGGCATTAACTGAATGCTACTGCTACTTATATTTCCACCGCCATCAGCACTACAACTAAATCCTGAGGAAGTGGTAAAAGTTATTGTAGTTGTTTGAGCATTAGAGGTAGACCATGACCAATATGCAAATGTACTACCAATAATTAAACATGTAATTGTTGCTGTTATTATCATAATAAGAATCATTTTTTGCTTATTAGTCATATCTCCTCACCTAGTATAAGTATATAATATTTGAACGTTTTTTTCAATAAAATTAGAAAATAAGAAAAGCACTTTTAAAGTGCTTTATAATTTATTAACTAATTCTTTAAACTGAATACCTCTATCGGCAAAGTTTTTAAACATATCGAATGAGGCACTGGCCGGACTAAATAGAACTACTTCGCCAGATATGGCAACTTCTTTAGCTTTAGTAACTACTTCTTCTAGGGTGTTTAGAACATATATCTCAATTGATTCATCAGTTCTGGCTTCAGTTACGGCCTTATATATTTTATCTTTAGTTGCTCCAAAAAGAATTAATTTTGAAACATGCGCTAATATTGGTTTAGCAATTGGCGTATAATCTAGATTCTTATCATATCCACCAGCAATTAAGACAATTGGTTCTTCATATGAATTTAAGCCGGCAATAGCACGGGTGGGACTAGATGATACGGAATCATTATACCATTTTACACCATCTAATTCACGAATAAACTCTAGCCTATGCTCTACCCCATTAAATTCTTTAATAGCCTGTAAGGCTTTATCCATATCAATTAGATCATAGGTAGCACTTAAAACGGTACATATATTCTCTAAATTATGAATACCTCGTAAGTGGATATCCTTAGAGGATAGAATTAGTTTATTATCTTTATAGATAGCATTATCTTGGATATAGAAGGCATTAGTTTTATGAGTTCTACTGAAATAACGTATTTCTCTATTGCTAGTTAGATTCTTAGTTATTTCATTATCATCATTTAGCACTAGAATACTTCCAGGATATTTAAAGATATTGCATTTAGCATTGATATATTCTTCCATACTACCATGTTTATCTAGGTGATTGGGAGTTATGTTAGTAATAATAGATATATCAGGGCTAACAGTTATATCCATTAATTGAAATGATGATAATTCTAAGACAACAATATCTTTATCAGTCATTTCGGAAATTCTTGTGAATAATGGCATACCAATATTACCACCTAAGAATGTTTTATAGCCGCTGCTTCTTAAGACTAGCTCCGTTAAAGTGGTGGTAGTGGTTTTACCATCGGAACCAGTTACACCAATTACTCTTGAAGGGGTTAAACGTAATACTTCATTTATTTCAGTTGTAACATATGCTCCTCTTTTTATTTCGTTAACTATTTCTTTTCTTGTTGGTAAACAACCGGGAGAACGGAAGATAATATCATAACCAATTAATTTATCTAAGCCATCTTCATGAGTTGGATAATGATATTTATTGATATCGGTAGTTATGGGTGTATCACTAAAGATGGTAACATCACAATTTAGATTATATAAATAATCTAATAATGGTAAGTTACTAACGCCTACTCCTATTACGGCAATTTTACTTTTTTTTAATTGATTGTTAAATTCAGTTAATTTTTTATTCATTAGTTTTATCCTCCATAAATTTAGTTAAGATATTAATAATAGCTATTTTACCATAATCATATGTTAAACTGCCTTGAAAATAAGCGATATATGGCTTTCTTAGAGGTCCATCACAAGATAGTTCAATAGATGATCCTTGAGTAAATGAACCACTAGCCATGATTATTTCATCATCGTACCCGGGCATTTTACTAGGAACGGGAGTGACATAGGAATCAATAGCACTTGAATGCTGTATTTCTTCACAAAAAGTAATTAATTTATTACGATCGTTAAAGATAATTTTTTGAACAATATCAGCACGTTTATCTTTATATTTAGGACTTACGGTATAACCATTATCTTCCATCACATAACTTAGAAGAATTGCGGTTTTTATTGCTGATAAAACGACACTTGGAGCAAGATATAAGCCAAGTAAGAATTCTTTATTGGCATTATTGGAAGGACCTACTTCTTTTCCTTGACCAGGAACATTTAAGCGTTCAGCACATAGTTCAATTAAATTATGTTTACCGCAAATATAAGCGCCATTTTTGGCAATACCCGCTCCCAAATTTTTAATTAAACTACCAACACATATATCGGCTCCAACTTCAGTTGGTTCTTTATAGTCAACGAATTCGCAATAACAATTATCAACCATAATAATTACTTTTTTATCAATACGTCTGATAGTTTTAATAATATTTTCTATTTTATCAATAGAAATGCTATCTCTTGTCGAATAGCCGGTACTACGCTGAATATGAATTAATTTAATTTGTTTTTCTAGTAATTTTTTAGTAATAGTTATTTCATCAAAATCATTATCAATTAAACCTACTTCATCATATTTAATACCATAACTTATTAAACTACTCTGGTTTTCTTCAAGGCCAATTACTTTATCTAGAGTATCATATGGTTTACCAGTTATGGCTAACATGGTATCGCCTGGTCTTAACATAGCTGCTAAGGCAACTGTTAAGGCATGGGTTCCGGATATTAACTGTGTTCTAACTAAAGCATCTTCAGTTTTAAAGACATCTTTATAGATAGCTTCGACGGTATCACGTCCTAAGTCATTATAACCATATCCGGTTGTACCATGAAAAGAGGCTTCACTAACAGAATTGTCATGAAAAGCCTTTAATACTTTCATACTATTAAAGAAGGCAATATGCTCATATCTTTTATAGGTATCTTTTAATATATTTTCACATTTGTATACATATTCAATTATATTTTTTCGGTCCATAGTTTGTCATCCTTTATATCGATGCGGAATACATCTCCTGATTTATTAGGGCTATTAATAATATCATATATAGCTTTGCTAATTTCAGGTACGGTTATTAATCTTGGTTGTTCGATACGATTAAGTTCACTTTCTAAGTATCCAGGATCCATATCTCTAGTAGTTTCTGAATCTATCCAGTTAGGACAAATACATAATACTTTATTCGTAGTACATATTGAGACACTTTTAGATAGATTAATTAATCCCGCTTTGCTAGCAGCATAGTCAATGTTGTATTGACTATATGTATCAATGCCATCAGTTGAAGCAATATTTACGATTAGACCATCTTCAATATATTTAGAATATACTTGACTGGCTAAAAATGCACCAACTAGATTTACTTCTAGAACACGCATAAATTCTTCTTTAGTTTTATCTAAGAATTCGGAATCCATACTTATTGCAGCCATATTAATAATCATATCAATGCGACCATATCTGTCAATGACTGATTTAATGGCATTTGTAATATCTAAACCGCTACGAACATCACATTTAAAAAATTCAATACCAGGTATATTTATACGATTTTTATTATATGTAGAAATTACATTCCATCCTTTATCACGTAAATACTCTGATAGAGATACGCCAATATCGGTACTAGCTCCAAAGATTAATACTGTTTTCACTATTCCAACACCTCACAATTTTATTATATCATTATTACTAATATTTAGCAAAAGAAATTTAATTATTTCTGATTATTATATTTTTCTAAGAAACTATGATATTCTCCATTTATTTTAGTACCAACGATACAATTTAAGTTTACGTTATCTAAGGCGGTAAATATATTATTATCGACATTAGGATTTACTTTCTTTAATTCTTTTATTAGTTTCTTAATTTCTAGTCTTTTACTTGTTCCATCATCATTAATACTGCAAGCCTCAGTAAAGCGGCAGGCACAATTTAGAAATGTTAAATTATTATTTTTTTTCCATGATAAGATATCATCTTCTTTAATTAGATACATTGGTCTTATTAGTTCTAAGCCAGGAAAATTATCGCTATGTAGTTTAGGCATCATAGTTTTTATTTCTGAGCCATAAAACATTGATAGAAGGGTTGTTTCAATGACATCATCAAAATGATGACCTAAAGCAATTTTATTACATCCAAGTTCTTTAGCTTTACTATATAAGCATCCTCGACGCATACGGGCACATAAATAACATGGATTACCCTCGGTAATAGTGGCCACACTATCAAAGATATCACTTTCAAAGATATGAATAGGAATATTAAATTTTTTTGCATTATCTTCGATTAATTTACGATTTACTTTATTATATCCAGGATCCATTACAACATATTCGACATCAAAATTTTGTTTACCATGGCGATAAAGTTCTTGCATACATTTAGCAAGTAAAAAAGAATCTTTTCCTCCAGAGATACAGACCATTATTTTATCGTTATCTTGTATTAATTCATAAGTCTTAATGGCTTTAACGAATTTAGACCATATAACTTTACGGTATTTCTTAATAATACTTCTTTCTATTTCTTGATATTCTTCCATACTATCACCTACCAATATTTTATCATATATATAGAAAAAACGGTATAACCGTTTATTTAATTTTTTCTTTTTTCTTAGCTACTTCTTCGTCTAAATCTTTAATAATTAGATTAAAACTATAGTGCATTTTCTTACTATTATCAAACATACTAGTAACATTTTTATTTTCAGCCAGTAGTTTCTTATTGGCTATAGGAATTACTCTATTTAGTTCTTTATATTCTAATAACTCTCTTTTTTGACTGTGGATATGAGGATTATTAGCTATTATCTTACTACGATAAGCTTCTATATGCTTACTTAAATATTCTATTAAACTAGCATTATACATAAGATAGCTTTCTTTAATGACTAAATCTTTCTTAAAATTAACAGTTATTAAATCTCTATCTCTAACAATAATAATATTATATAAGTTACGGACATCATGTAAAAGAAAATATGGATTACCATAAAGATCATAGGCATATTTAATTGTAGGATTATATTCATCAAAATAAGTATCATTTAAAATTCTTATTTCATTTAGTAGTGCCAATTTTACAAATCTTGGTAAAACACTAACATCAAATGTAAAGTTTTTAATTCTAAAATCGTTCTTAGCAATATAACTATCTAATTTTCCTAATAATGAATATGACATAAAATCCCCCCAAACTTGGTTTTATATATTATCATAATGTTACTTCTTTGTCAAAACTTTTAATTCTATTTAATCTATTTATTGATACTTTAACACTGCGAAATTCAGCATTGATAGTTCCTAATACTTCAAAATTAGTTAGTATTTTTTGATAATAAGAGTATATTAAGAGAATGGTCCCTATCTCTAAAGAACCAATACTTACAAGGTGAACACTATAAATAATAATTAGATATCTAGATACTTCAATAATAGATAAAATAATATATATCATAGCATTTACTAAAATATTAAACCTGGCATTACTATCAAGATAAGTAATAGTACTTTTAATTAATATTTTGGTATCAGTTTTTTTCTTTTGTTTTAAGATATCATATATATTATGAATATTTATTGTTTTATAATCTAGATTATCTTTTCTTGTTTTATTTTTTATCTCAATATTAGATCCATAATACAAGATAACTAAGAACATCATTATAGATAAAGTAATGGTTATTAAAAAGATATAGAAATCTACTTTTAAAAAGTAAGAATAGATAACTAAGAATTCTAATACTTGAATAATTCTCGTAATTAAATTTCCAATAAATGTTCCAATAATATCAATATCATTATTTATTATATTGGTATATTCACCTAAGGAAATATTATCTAGATTTGCATTAGTTACAAGGGTGGTATATTCTAAATATATTTTATTATATAGGTTATACCAAGCTAACTGATTAAGATAACTCCAAAGGTAATAAAATAAGGTAAGTAAAAGAGTTATAATTATTAATTTATAACTACTGGTATATTCCATATTAGTTACTTTATTGATAACTGTAGCCCAGTATACGGGAATTATTAATTGTAATCCTTGAATAAAGATAGATGTTATTATTTTTTTAGATAAAGGCTTTTTACTATTCTTTATTATTGTTATTATATCCATAATATCACCATTATTATTATGGATATAATAGTCATAAAAAAATACCTAAAAAGGTATTAATCTAAGATAACTATATCACCGTTATCTAAATTATATTTAGTAGCATCAGTTCGATCAATATGCAATTCATTAGTAAAGTTATCAGCCATTTTAATATGAACATTATCGATAATGGTATTACCGAATCTTACTTTTACAATATCCTTATTGTGATATCCAGGCAAAGAATCTTTATTACAGTGAATATGACGAGTCGCAATAATACAGCAATTCTCTTTAAATATTTTTCCATTAGGCCCCTCTAACATAACGGATTCGCTGTTTTCAAGGTCACCGGAATCACGCATTGGAGGATTAATTCCTAATAGGCGTGCATCATCTGATGATACTTCAACTTGGGTATAATCTCTAATAGGTCCTAAGACTCTTACATGATCAAAAACATATTTATCAGTACTAACAATTACTATTTCATTACAAGCATACTCCCCTACTTGACTCAAATCGTTACGTTTGGTAAACTTATAATCTTTACCGAATAAGATATCGGCGTCTTCTTTACATAAATGAATATGACGATTAGATACACCTACAGGTATTTTCATATAATCACTTCCTTAATTATACTTATATTTTACTACATAAAGAGAACTTTGTATATATTATTTCATTA
>JAEEGL010442288.1_pt1 | contig 10132 bp, 7 predicted proteins | sample 9134231 | NCBI WGS metagenome assembly JAEEGL01 (sample SAMN16246548, study PRJNA631951) | gut metagenome | biome: gut microbiome; feature: rumen; material: fiber-attached | host: Bos | place: Iran: Karaj | collected 2018-10
AGGATATCGAGATCGTGGAAGATGAGCCCATAGGAGTCGGCGTCAGCCCGTGGCCGGATCCGTCTGACGAGGGATTCATTGAGATCGTCGACCCGGAGGCGCCCGCCGAGGCGATCTCCAATGCCAAGCCGACGATCACCGCCTCGCCCAGGAGCGTGACGGCCTACGTCGGCACGATGGCGAAGTTCGCGGTCACAGCTACCGGCGCGAGCTCCTACCAGTGGTACTACCGCACGAGCGCCGAAGGCTCCTGGAAAGAAAGCACGACGGCGAGCGCGAAAACGGCGACGCTCTCGGTCGTTGCCGAGACCTTCCGCAGCGGCTATCAGTACTACTGCAAGGTCCGCAACAGCGAGGGCACGAGCTACACGAAAGTCGCGACCCTGACCGTCACGGCCAAGCCGCTGATTACGAGCCAGCCCGAAAGCAAAACCGCCGAGGTCGGCACGACGGTCAAATTCACCGTCAAAGCCACCGGCGCGACCTCTTACCAGTGGTACTACCGTACCTCGGAAACGGGAAGCTGGGCGAAGAGCACGGCGGACAGCGCGAAGAGCGACACGCTGAGCATCGAGGCTGCGTCCAAGCGCGACGGCTATCAGTACCGCTGCAAGCTCACGAACGCGAAGGGCTCGGTCTATTCCGAGGCGGCGACGTTGACGGTGGGTGTCATGCCGACGGTCACGACCCAGCCGCTGAGCTACACGGCGGGCGTCGGCGCGACGATTTACTTCAAGGTCAAGGCAACCGACGCCGAAAGCTACCAGTGGTACTACCGTACAGGCAGCAGCGGGAGCTGGAAATCGACCTCGCTGACCGGGAACAAGACCGCGACGATGACGGTCAAGGCGACCGAGGCGCGCGACGGTTACCAGTACCGCTGTAAGGTGACGAACGCGGTAGGCAGCAAATACTCCAAAGCGGCGACACTGACGGTTTACACCGAGCAGTGCGGTGAAAACCTGACCTGGAAGCTCAGCAGCTCCGGCCTGCTGACGATCAGCGGTAAGGGGGAGATGTACGATTTTTGGTACGATCCGGATTACACTCCGAGGCCTTGGGACATAATCAGCAAACAAGTTGAGCGCATTACCATTGGGAATGGCGTGACGAGCATCGGAAACTATGCGTTTGATAGTTGCACGTATCTGACCAGCGTGACGATCCCGAACAGCGTGACGAGTATCGGAGATTATGCGTTTGAAAGCTGTGAGTCTCTGGCCAGCATTACGATCCCGGACAGCGTGACGAGCATCGGGAAAAGAGCATTTGGGGAGTGCCGCAGTATTTCTGACGTTATAATTGGGAATAGAGTTAGAATAATTGGGGATCATGCGTTCGCTCAATGCGACAGTCTAACCAGCATTACGATTCCGAACGGTGTGATAACTATCGGAGATTACACATTTTTCTCTGATATTTGCCTGAAAGAAGTGATAATCCCAGACAGTGTGACGAGCATCGGAGAGAATGCTTTTTACTGTTGCTTCAGCCTGACGAGTGTAACTATCCCAAACAGTGTGACAAGCATCGGAGACTATGCGTTCTCCGGTTGTAACGGCGTGACGAGTGTGTCGATCGGCAAGGGCGTGACAAGTGTCGGAATCTTCGCGTTCGAGGAGTGCGGTTCCATTACCGATGTGTACTACAGAGGCACCAAGACCCAGTGGGGCAAGATCAAGATCAGAACAGGAAACGACGACCTTCTCAGCGCCACGATCCACTACAATGCGTAAAAAAACGGCATACGACCCGACCCCGCGGAGCAGATGCTCCGCGGGGTTTTCCTGTCCGCAGGGCGGGCCAAAGGGAGGAAAGCTTTGTCAGGAGAATAGCAAAACGAGGATTTGCGGTTGCAATTTGGGCGACATAATTGTATAATGACTAAATGGATTAATGTGGACGGCTATGTGCTGAATGGAGATGCGGCATGGAGCAGGAAAACAAAGAAAACAAAGCGCTGTTTCAGTCGCTGCATATCCTGCGTACGCGCTGGAAGGAAGGCACCTTCGGCGAGATCCTCGACGACTGGCGCTGGATCTTCGGCTACAGCAGGCGCTATAAGCTGGCGATCCTGTTCTATACGCTGCTCGGCGTCCTGAGCACGACGCTGGGGCTCGTGGCAAGCGTCGCGAGCAAGTACGTCATCGACATCATCACCGGCTACGAGACGCAGAAGCTCGGCCTGGTGATCGCGATCATGCTCGGCAGCGCCGTCTTCAGCCTGACCTTTTCCAGCCTCATCAGCCGCCTCTCCGCCAAAATCAGCATCGATATCCACAACGACATCCAGGCCGATATTTTCGACCAGATCATCGACGTGGACTGGAAGGCCATCAACGCCTACAGTAGCGGCGACATCCTCAACCGCTTCAACAACGACGTCAGCACCGTGAGCCAGAACGCGATCAGCTGGCTGCCGTCGATCATCATCGCCGTCTACAACTTCGTCGTCACCTTCGCGCTGATCTGGCATTACAACAAGGTCATGTCCCTCCTGGCCTTCGCCAGCGCCCCGATCCTGCTGCTGATGAGCCGCGTGCTGATCAAAAAGCAGCGCGACTACGCCCGCCAGGTGAAGGAGACCGGCAGCGAGATGATGGGCTTCGAGGTCGAGACCTTCACCAACTTCGACACCATCAAATCCTTCGGCGTCATGGAAAGCTGCGGCCGCAAGCTCCGCGCCTGGCAGCAGAAGCTGAAGAAGATCAGCTTGGCCTATAATCTGTTCACCATCAAGACCAATATCTTTCTCTCGATCCTGGGCATGCTGGTGCAGTACGCGGCCTTCGGCTACAGCCTCTATCTGATGTGGGCCCGCACGATCACCTACGGCACGATGACGCTGTTTCTGGAGCAGCGCGCCCGCCTGTCGAGCGCCTTCAACAGCGTGATCGGCATCATTCCCAGCTTTCTCACCAGCTCCGTTTCCGCCCACCGTATCAGGGAACTGATCGAGCTGCCGCGGGAGCGGCATCTGCCCGAGACCGAAGCGCTGAACGCGCTGGCGGACCGGGGCTTCGAGCTGCGGATGAAGGATCTGAGCTTTGCCTATGTCGAGGAAAAGGGCGTCATCGAGGATTCGGCTTTTTACGCCTGCCCGGGCGAGATCGTCGCGCTGGTCGGCCCCTCGGGAGAGGGAAAGACCACGATGATCCGTCTGATGCTGGGCCTCATCCATCCCGATGAAGGCTCCGTTACCCTCCGCGCGGCGGACGGCACCGAGGTGCCGGTGAACGCGGACAGCCGCCGCCTCTTCTCCTATGTGCCCCAGGGCAACACCATCCTGTCCGGCACGGTGGCGGAGAACCTGCGCCTGGTGAAGGAGGACGCGAGCGACGAGGAGATCGTCGACGCGCTGAAGACCGCCTGCGCCTGGGACTTCGTCTCGAAGCTTCCGGAGGGGATCCACAGCAAGGTGGGGGAGCGCGGCCGCGGCTTTTCCGAGGGGCAGGCCCAGCGCCTGGCCATCGCCCGCGCGGTGCTGCGCGATGCGCCGATCTTGCTGCTGGACGAGGCCACCTCGGCCCTGGACGTCGCGACCGAGCGGCAGGTGCTGCGCAATATCGTGGCGCAGCGGCCGACCAGGACCTGCATCGTCACGACCCATCGGCCGACGGTGCTGAATCTCTGCCAGCGGGTCTACCGCGTGCTGGACAGGCGCGTGACCGAACTGAGCGAGGAAGAGTCCAGCCGCATGGCGATGGACTTTTGAGGAAAAACCATGATCGATATTCACAGCCATGTGCTGCCCGGGGTGGACGACGGCTCGGAGAGCATGGAGATGAGCCTTGACATGCTCGCCATGGCGGCGGACAGCGGCGTCCGCACGCTGGTGGCCACGCCCCACTGCAACATCCCCTGGGAATTTGACAATTACCGCTCCCCGGAGCTGGAGGAGCTGTTCCTCTCGCTGCAGCGGGAGGCCGCGCGGGAGGAGATCCCGGTGCGCCTCATCCGCGGTATGGAAATCTACGCGACGCCCGAGCTGCCGGAGCTGCTGCGCGAGCAGCGCGTCTGGACGCTCAACGGCGGGCGCTGCTTTCTGACCGAGTTTTCATTCCGCGAGGATCCGGATTTCTGCAGCGACATTCTGCGCCGCTGCCGGGCGCTGGGCTATCGGCCCGTCATCGCGCACCCGGAGCGCTATTACTTTCTGCAGGACGACCCGCAGCTGGCTTATGAGTGGTGCACGGCGGGCTATGCCCTGCAGCTCAACAAGGGCAGCATCCTCGGCCGCTTCGGCCCGGAAGTCCGGGAGACGGCGGAGCTGCTGCTGCGGCACGGGCTGGCCGCCTGCGTGGCCAGCGACGCCCATCGCCCCTATGAGCGCAGCACGCATATGCGCGAGGTCTGGGACGTCCTGAGCCGGGACTTCGGCGAAGACTACGCCCGGCTTTTGCTGGAAGAGAATCCCGCCCGTATCCTGGGCGGCCGGGAGCTGCTCGGCTACGAGCCAATCCCGTTTTATTGACTGAGTACTTTGGACTAAGAGGATGCAAGCATGAGTATCAGAACATTCAGAACCATCATCACGGCGTTTTTCCTCTGCGTTTTCGCCGTGTTTGCCGTCTATCGGATCCGGATGCTGCTGGTGTCCGACACCGAGGCGCCGGTCATCACCGCCGAGTCGGAGTTCCTGGCGGCCAGCGTCTCAACCACGGACGAGGAGCTGCTGCGGGGCATGTCCGCGTATGACAATGTGGACGGCGATGTGACGGATACGCTTGTCATCGCCTCCAAGTCCAAGTTCATCAAAAAGGGGACGCTGCGCGTCAACTATGCGGCCTTCGACAAGAGCAACAACGTCGCCACCTATACCCGCGAGCTGACCTACACGGATTACGAATCCCCGAAGTTCAGCATTTCCCAGCCCCTGCACTGGATGACCGGCGATTCGAGACAGAATATCCTGGAGTTTATCACGGCGCAGGACTGCATCAGCGGCGACATTACGCAGCAGATCATTTACACGCTGGGCGACAAGCGCATGATCAGCGACACGGCCAGCGTCCAGACCCTGAACCTGCAGGTGACCAACAGCGCGGGCGACACGGCGCTGCTGGAGCTGGAGATCAGCTTTGACGACTACAACACCTACTACACCCAGGCGCCGCATCTGAGCGACTACCTGCTGTATATCAAGGCCGGAGAGAACCCGGACTACCGCGCGCGGCTGGACGGCGTCTGGGCCGGCGGCGTCACAACGAGCTTTGCCGACAGCGGCTTTTCCGCCGACGACGTGCAGATCGACAGCAGCCGGGTGGATCGGAACAAAGCGGGCGCTTATCCCGTTTTCTACCGCCTCAGCAAAACCCGCGGCGACGGCAGCCGGGAGATCCTCGGCCTGGCCAGACTCACGGTGATCGTGGAGGAGTAAGGCATGGAAGAAGAAAAAACCGGGCTGGCAAGCCTGATCGAACAGATCGACCTGTTCAGCATGATCCGGGACCTGGCAAAGAATATCGCCTTTATTCTGCTGGGCGCCCTGGCCGTGACGATGATCACGGACATGATCGTGCGCAACAACTACCAGAACGCCTATTCGACCACGGCGACGATGGTCGTCACCAGCAAAAACTCCAGCCAGTACGCCTTCAGCAGCCTGACGGCAGCCAGTAATATGGCCGACAGCTACAGCAATATCCTCAACAGCAGCCTGCTTCGCAAAAAGGTCTGCGAGGATCTCAACATGAGCTCCTTTGACGCCACGGCCAGCTCCAAGGTGATCCAGGGCACGAACCTGCTGACCCTCCGCGTCACGGCCTCCACGCCGCAGAAGGCGTATCAGATCAGCCGATCCATCATGAGAACGGTGAATGAACTGACGGGCTATGTCTCGGAGAACATGGTCATGGAGGTGCTGCAGGAGCCGCAGGTGCCCACAAAACCCGATTCCTCCGTCTCCGTCAGACGGCAGACGAGCCGGGCCTTTCTCCTGTCGGCGGCGGTCTTCGCGCTGGGCTTCATGTACTTCTCCTTTATGCGCGATACGGTCAAGAGCGAGGAGGACATGAAGGAAAAGCTGGACGCCGATTCGCTGGGCGTGCTGTACCACGACATGAATTACCGTACGCTGAACGATCTGATCCACCGGAACAAGAGCAAGCATCTGGTGACGGATCTGAACGCGCGCTTCGAGCATGTGGAACGCAACAAGAAGATCGGCGCCGTGATCGCCGGCATCGCCCGAAAGAAGGGCGCCAAGACGATCCTTGTCACCAGCGTGCGCGAGCACGAGGGCAAGTCCACCTTCTCGGCAAACCTCGCCCTGACGCTGGCGCGCCAGTCCTCGTCGGTGCTGCTGATCGACGGCGATATGCGCCGCCCGACCCTCAACCGCATCTTTCTCAAGGAGGGCGAAAAGCTGGAGGCCTGTCTGGGCGATATGCTGCAGGGCAAGGCCAGCATGACGAGCGTCATGCGCGTGGACAAGGAACGGGGCATCAGCCTGATGCTCAACGACCGGGATTATCCCGATTCCACCGATATCGTCTCCTCCCGCTACATGGAGCGCCTTGTCGAGGTCGCCTCCCGGAGCTTTGACTATATCATCATCGACTCGCCGCCGATGGCCATCATGGCCGACGCGGAGGTGCTGGCCGGCGTGGCCGATCTGAGCCTGCTGGTCGTCGCCTATGACACGGTGCCGGTGCCCGAGCTCAACGACGCCATAGACGCGCTGCGCGACTGCAAGGCGGAGTTTATCGGCTGCGTCCTCAACAATGTCTACACCATGCCCGGCGCACACCATACGGTGGGCGGCTACGGCGGTTATGGCGGTTACGGCAAGTACGGCCGCTATTCGCATTATCAGCGTTACGGCAAGTACGGCGGCTACGGCCACTACGGAGACGGTTCCAAGTAAGATCCCGGGAAGGACACGGATATGAACGAAAACACAAGCAATACAGTGAGACCGGAGGATGCGGAACGCCTGGCGCTGCTTTCGCTGGCCCGGGACGTCCTGCACCGCCTCAAACGCTTCTGGTGGGTACTCATGCTGACGACCGCGCTCTTTGCGTTCCTCTTCTATTACCGGTCGAGCAGCTCCTACTCCGCGCGCTATGTGGCGGAGGCGACGGTCTCCGTCGAGATTGTCAACGGGGGCCAGTACGCCAACCAGTATACCGCCGAGCAGATGGGCGTCGTCTTCCCCTATATTCTGACGAGCGGCGCGCTCTCCGACGTCATCGCCTCCGACCTGGGCACGACGGGCGTGCCCGGTTCCATCACGGTCTCCAGCATCCGAGGCACGAACCTGCTGACCATCGACGTCACGGCCTACGATCCGAACGTGGCCTATGACGTGCTGCAGTCGGTGCTGAAGAATTACCCGGAGGTCGCGCGCTTCGTCGTCGGCCAGACGCATCTGACCGTCATCGACGACAGCGGCATCCCGGTCGATACCGGCCGCACCTCGGTGCTGCGCGGCTCGCTCAAGCGCGGTGCGCTGCTCGGCTTCGCGCTCGGCGCGATCCTCCTGGTGCTCTACACCCTCAGCACCCGCACGATCCGCGGGGAAGCGGAACTGCGCGCGCTGCTGAACATCCCCTGCCTCGGTTCGCTGCCTCTCGTGCGCCGCAAACGCCGCACGCAGATCATCAGCAGCGAGATCAATATGCTCATCGACCGCAACTGCGACGATTATGTGGAGGCCATGCGCCTGATCCGCACCCGTCTGGAACGCCAGCTCGGCGGCAAAAAGGTGCTCATGGTCACGAGCTCCATCCCCGGCGAGGGAAAGTCCACGGTCGCGGCCAATTTGGCGATCTCCTTTGCCCAGAAGGGGAAGAAAGTCGTGCTGGTCGACTGCGACCTGCGCAACCCCTCTCAGAGCAGCATTTTCAATATCCCGGCCGGCTGCCCCGGCCTGGCCTCCATCCTCCGGGGAGAATCCGGCCTGAGCGAATCGCTGGTAGAGGTCAAGAACCAGGATCAGCCCATCGGACTGACCGTCCTCTGCGGCGGCGATACGAGATCCCGCTCGGTGGAGATCATGGGCGGCGAGGAAATGGGCAAGCTGGTGGCGACGCTGCGCGAACAGGCGGACATCGTCATTTTGGATACGCCGCCTTCCGCCATGCTGGTGGATGCGATGATCCTGGCCCGGCATGTGGACGGCGTGGTCTACGTCGTTATGAACGACTACGCCAAGCGCCGCTTCATCTACAAGGGCATCGAAGAACTGACCGACAATGCCGTGCCCGTCATCGGCTGCCTGCTCAACGGCGCCAGCGGCCGCATCAACCGCTACGGCGGCTACGGTTACTACGGACACTACGGCCGCTACGGCTACGGCTACAGCAGCTACAGCAGCAAAAACTACAAAAGCAAGGATCGGAAGAACAAGGAAAAGGCCTGAGAAAGGCAGCGCGCGGGACAGGTGAGCAAAGGTGAAAAAGAAGTGGCTGTTATATCTTCTCCTGGTGCTGCTGCTCTATCTCGCGGCCTTTACCGCCCTGTCTGCGGAGTATTCCGCTTCGACGGTCGTTGTGACCCGCTATGAGATTGCCGCGCCTCTGCCTGAAAAGCTCCGCATCGTCCAACTGAGCGACCTGCATAACGCGTCTTTCGGCGAGGACAACAAGGATCTGCTCAAACAGGTGCGTGATCTGGAGCCGGATTTGATCGTCTTCACCGGCGATATGGTCAACAGCAATGAACGAAGCATCAGCGTTCTGACCGGGCTTCTGAATAAACTGGTCAAAATCGCTCCGGTTTACGTCAGCTACGGCAACCACGAGACCTCCTGGGAAGCGGCCTTTGAAAGAACCCTGCGCGAGCCGATCGAGGAAACCGGTGCGACTGTGCTGGAACTGGAGTATCTCGACCTGGAGCTCAAGGGCGGCGCGATCCGCCTCGGCGGCCTGTCCGGCTACTACCGCGCGCCGGTCATGACGACGGCCGACCCCGAGCAGCGGGAGAGAGAGCTGCAGTTCGCGGACGATTTCGAGGACACCGCGCGCTATAAGATCCTGCTGAGCCACATTCCGACGCCCTGGCTGGACTGGGAGCACCGGGATGAGTATCATGTCGACCTGGTTTTCTGCGGCCATTACCATGGCGGGCAGATCCGTCTGCCCTATCTCGGGGGGCTGATTGCCCCGAATATCGGATGGTTCCCTCCCTACACGAAGGGACTATATGATGACGGCGGCGCGGCGGTCGTGCTGTCGGCCGGGCTCGGCTCCAACCGCAGGGTCCCGCGTATCAACAATCCCGGTGAGATCGTCTGTCTCGATCTGATCCCGGAAAACTGAGGAGGCAGGCATGCCGATCTATAAAAACGGTCTCAAACGCGCGCTGGACTGCGCGATCGCGGCCCCGGCGCTGGTCGTGGCTGCGATCCCAATGGGAGTCATCGCCCTGGCGGTGAAGCTGGATTCTCCCGGCCCCGTGCTCTTTAGGCAGCAGCGCCTCGGCAAAGACGGCAGGGAATTCGAAATGCTGAAATTCCGGAGCATGTGCCAGAACGCCGAGCACACCGGCAGCGGCGTCTACTCCGAAAAGGGCGACAGCCGCGTCACCCGGGTGGGCCGGATCCTCCGCGCCACCAGCCTTGACGAGCTGCCGCAGCTGATCAACATCCTGCGCGGCGACATGGCCCTGATCGGGCCGCGTCCGCCGCTGACCTACCACCCCTGGCCGCTCGAGGAGTATACCGCCGAGCAGCGGCGGATGTTCGAGGTGCGCCCCGGCATCACCGGCTGGGCACAGATCAACGGCCGCAAGGGCGTGGAGTGGCATAAACGCATCGAGCTGAACGTCTGGTACGTCGATCACGTTTCGTTCCCGCTCGATTGCAAAATATTCTTTATGACGATTTTCAAGGTGCTCCGCAACGAGGACAACGTCAACGTCGGGGAAACCCTGAAGAAATAGAAGGAAGTACCGCCTATGGCTTTGAAGATGATGTATATCACCCGCGACCCGGCCGTCGCCCGCATCGCTGAGGAAAACGGCGTGGACCGCATCTGGGTGGATCTGGAGTATATCGGCAAGGCCAAGCGGCAGGGCGGGATGGACACCGTCCAGTCGCATCATACCATCGAAGATATCACGGTCATCCGCGGCGCGATCCGCCGGGCGGAGCTGCTGGTGCGCGTCAACCCCATCCATGAGGCGACGG
>JAEEGL010517545.1_pt1 | contig 10132 bp, 7 predicted proteins | sample 9134231 | NCBI WGS metagenome assembly JAEEGL01 (sample SAMN16246548, study PRJNA631951) | gut metagenome | biome: gut microbiome; feature: rumen; material: fiber-attached | host: Bos | place: Iran: Karaj | collected 2018-10
CTTTTCAGCTATTTACAGACTTTTTTTCACAAGCTCAAAACAAAGTGATCGAATTAACTTATCCGGTCTGGATCATAAGTAATTCCACCAAGAGGAAACATGAACAGGCAGCCATCCCCCAAAAAGCAGGAATACGCTGTCCCCTTCTGCCGGCCTGAAATAATGCTGTGAATGCCTTCAAGATAATAGTTCATGATCTCCAACGGCATATACCAGACAGGCCAGCCATGACCATTCAATTTCCCATGAGACGGAAACAATTCCCTGGGTTTCAGACGAATCAGGCAATTAATCGATTTTTCATATTCACAGAGATGCGAAGATTCCGGTAAATGTCCCCAGGCGCCCCACGGAAGCATCATATCTCCTGTGAACAAACTTCCATGCATTTCATCCCAAAGGCAAATACTACCCTGTGTATGGCCTGGAGTTTCAACCACATTCAGCTGTATCCCGCCCAAGTCAATAATATCGCCATCCTTCAACGGAAGTGACTTTTTTGATATTCCCGGTTTCCATGCCTGCATTTCCGTATGAGACAAAAATGTTGAACAGTTAATAAAATGTTCACGGTATTTTTCAACCAATTCCGGATTCATTGGCTCCTGCCCGCGTTTCAGATCTCTGCGCCCCATATACACAGTATTAAACTGATCATTTCCGCTGCAATGATCCCCATGCACATGAGTATTTACTACAACAATTTCCTTTTCCGGGCATAACTTCCTGATCAGCATATATAAATCAGAAAGGCCAAAACCGGTATCAAGGAGTAAAACACGCTCCAGACCCTCATAAATATACATTGTAGTCCTGCCAATTTCATCCACCGCCCACAAATGAGGCCTGATCTGATAAATTGTACAGATATCCTTCATAATTCATTATCCTTTAATGGATCCCATCATAATGCCTTTCTCAAAGAATCTCTGGACCATGGGATACACGATCAACAGAGGGACCGCAGCAACAACGATAATGGCATATTTAAGCGAAGCATAAAGAAGTGCAGTATTCGGATCATCTACTCCCAGAGTCTCCGACATATCCCCCATCTGTGAAAGAAGAAGAATCTGACGAAGGAATACCTGTAATGGCCATTTAGCGCGTTTGCTTATATACAGCATGGCATTGAAGTAGGAATTCCAGTGAGCTACAAAATAATAAATAACGATAACAACCAGAATGGATTTACTGAGTGGAAGAATAACAGAAATAAGTGTTTTCAAAGGACTGCATCCATCTATTTCCGCAGCCTCATACAATTCACCCGGAATCGAAAACAGGAAATAATTCCTTACAATCAGCATATTCGTCACGTTAATTGCACCCGGTAACAAAATTGAATATGCAGTATTGAGGAGTCCGAGGTTTTTAATGTTCAGGTAAGTAGGAATCATTCCCCCGGAAAAGAACATTGTAAAAGTCATGAGAAGAACCAGAAAGCCGTTTCCTTTCATATCACGTCGTGAAAGCGGAAATGCTGCCATAACTGTCAGAACCAGATTGATTATCGTTCCGGTCACAGAATATATAATCGTGTTTCTGTATCCTGTCAGAATATCCGCACTGTGAAAAACACGCCGGTATGCCATCGACGTAAAATCGACCGGAAACAGGACTACTTTCCCGTTCAATATATTGGATGGATTGGATACGGAAGCGCTAAGCACATAAATTAATGGATACAGCGTAAAAACAGCGATCAGAAAACTCAGCAGGTAGATCGCATACTGAAACACCCTGTCGCCTTTTGTCTGTAGCTTCATACATCATCATCCTTTCACCAGAGACTGGTTTGTGAAACACGTTTGGAAAGCGAATTGATGATAATCAGCAATGTGAAGCTGACAACAGAATTAAACAGGCCAATCGCCGTAGCATAATCATATTCAAAACGTTCCAGACCGATTTTATATGTATAAGTTGATATCACTTCGGATACCGACAGATTTAAATCCGTCTGCATCGCATAAGCCTTCTCAAAACCGACATTCAATACCTTACCGCTTTCCAGGATCAGCATAATAATAACAGTCGGCAGAATACCCGGAAATGTAACATGGATCAATTGCTTGAAACGGCTGGCGCCGTCTACTGTTGCTGCTTCATACAGCGTCGGATCAATCGCAGCCAGGGCTGAAATAAATATGATTGCATTCCAGCCGCAATCCTTCCAGATATCAGAAACAATATACATAAGGCGAAAGTATTGGCTGCTCGCCATTAAATACTCCCCGCCTTTTAATATGCCGGCTGATACAAGCAAATGATGTATAATACCCGTAGATGGAGAGCACATCGCTGTCAGCATTCCGACAACAACAATCGTAGAGATAAAGTGCGGCGCATAGGTAATCGTCTCAAGCACTTTTTTAGCATGGCGGCTCCGCAATTCATTAATAATCAGTGCCAGTATTATCGGCAGCGGGAAACAAAACAAAAGGGACAGCAGGCTCAGAACAAATGTATTCAAAATAATATCCAAGGACTGTGAACTGGAAAAAAACCTTTCAAAATGCTCCAGGCCTATCCATTTACTGTTCCAGATTCCTTTACTGAACTTATAGTTACGGAAGGCAATCTGGACTCCAACCATCGGTGTATATTTAAAAATCAAAAAATAGGCGATGACAGGGATCAGCAGCAAATATAACTGCCAATACTTACGGAATGACCTTTCCCAGGCTTTGATCCACATATCAATCCTCCGAAAACCCCTGTGCCGGGCAAGTCAACAGGCTTACCCGGCACAGAAAATAACTATTACCAGTTGCCTTCACCGTAAATACGGGTAAGTGCGGAAGTATAAGCTTCAATTACCTTATCAGCACCCATATTCTGAATTTCAGCGACATACTTGTTCCACCATTCATCTGTCAGTTCTGCTTCACCGGAAACAATTGCCGCGGTGCTCTTTGTAATATAGGAACGAATGTCAGCCAGGTACCGGGCGATAACCTCATTCTCGTCTTCAGTCCAGGAAATAATCGGCCATACGATTTCAGGAGCATAATCCTTCAGCGCATAAGCTGTCGCGGCAGGTTCAGCTTCATATTCCCCGCCCCACAGAGAAGCCGTCATAACCGCCGGATTCCTGCCGCCGGGCCAGAGGCAAGCCTGCGCAAGGAATGTATCCTGTGTCATTTCATCGGTCCAGGTTGCGAGGAACTCATCAGTATAACCATAGGAACCGTCTTCCTTGATCTCCCAGTTAACATCCTTGATACCTGCATGATAGAACAGGGACCCCTCTTCACCGTAGAAGTAATCGACCCATTTCAGGATCAGGCCGACATCCTTGCAATGGGAGGTAACCACCATATTGCCCACAGTATGCAGAGTAGACCGGGCCTGGCTTGCAATATTATAGCCATCGGGTCCGACAAGCTGCGTCTTCAGTCCTACCCAATCGGCAACCTTTGTCTTCGGAACGGCATACAGGGTAGTTGCCAGACACACTGCCAGGCGATCATCCGCAGAAAGAATATTTGTAGCATCACCTTCGGTATAAATTTCCTGATAGATTAATTTATCCGAATACAATTTATGCAGATATTCCAGGAATTTGCGATAATTTTCGCTTGCGCCGAAAATCCGGATTTCACGCGTCTCCGGATCCACATCCACTACATTATTGTGCTGCACGCCGCGGGTACCAAGCCCAAAGGTCCCATAGAAATATCCATAGAGGAAATTGACACTGGAACAAACGCCTACTTCATCGGCTTTGCCATTTCCGTTATAGTCACTGTCACGGAACGCAACGAGGAAGTCATACAACTCATCCGTATTCGTCGGTACTTTCAGCCCGGAAGCTTCCACGTACTTATTATTATAATAGAATTTATCAGGCATCTTCATCGGAGCATAAGGAACAACCTGGGGCAGGCCGAAAATATGGCCGTCATCTGTGGTAATTGCCTGAAGAATATCCGGATATTCCTTGCAAAGGGCTGAAAAATTGGGCATATACTCTTCCATATAGGGTTTCAGGTCGACAAGAATTCCTTCATGGCCCCAGTCATAGCTCTGCTCATTGGTGATATTCCCTTTGAAAATAATGTCAGGATAATCAGCAGCATCACCGGCAATTACACCGGCCAGGCGCGTCGCAAATACGCTTGGATCCACATCTTCCCACTCAATATGGACATTGGTCATTTCTTCATACGCCTTCATGTTTTTTACTTCGCCGATATGCCCGTTCGGATAAAATGCATTCGTCCGGGACAGCGCGGTAAACGTAACCGGCTGTTCTGCCAGCGGAAATACATTCTCAGCCAAGGCTGTTTGAATGCACAGCGTCAGCATCAGCGCAAGCATAAGTGACAGGAATTTTTTCATGACGATACCTCCTTTTTATTGATACCGCTTCAAGCGGTTATCTTCAAGTGCGTTGAAAACGAACCGTTTCAAAAGCAAACATATCCCTGAAAAAAGTCATTCTGGGCTGATCGATTTTAAATTTCACGGGATGCTCCTTTATATATGCAACTGCATCCCTCTCAAACTGATCCAGGACTCGGTTCTGTTTTTCATCAGGATCGCTAATGCCGTAGCAAAGGCTGATATGGAAGCGATATTCTTCATGATTCGGGAAACGTATACCGGTTGCTTCGCTCAAAGCATCACGATAATTGCGGATGCAGACCAAATCTTCCGGTGAATCAGGCACTAGCGATACACCATAACCGAAACCAGTCACAATCCCGTCGGTTCTCATGCAGACGTCCTTAATACCCGGAACATCAGAAAACCGTTCTTCAATAAAACTGTCAGCTTCATCCATGGAAGCATCTAGAGGTAAAAAGCGGGACCATAGTTCCGGGACCCTCACATCAAAACAAACGCCTTCGAAAACAGTCATATGAAGGCTGGAATCCGGGAGAAATGTAAAGCAATCGCCTGCGGAACACGCCTGAAGATCGGAACGGATTTTTACCAATTCATCAAAAACCGGCGATTGACGTTGAATAAAACTGATTATCGTATTCCCGGGGTAATATCGGACACTGCCATCCTGAAAAAACTTACTTCCGATATTATCTCTATAGCTCCTGCTATCAGACATCAGTCCGTGCCTCCTTCACGATAATACAGCCCTGTTCTTACCAGGTATTCACTGAGCTGCAACGGCCAATCTGTCTGGATAATGTCAAAACCATGCCTGGCAAGCCATCCCCAGCCATCATCCGGATATCCCATCATGGAGATATCATCTGTATGCCCAGCGCTCAGAATGCGCTGATAATTAAACACAATTCCGTTTCCCCAGGCCAGCAGGCCCTTGTCATGCAATGCTTTTATGTATGATTCCTGCGCCACCGGGCTTGCCTCAGATATAAATGTCGCTTCAACTCCCACAAAATTAATGTTTCGCTGTTCAATACTCCCTGTAACTTCATCCACATCATTGACAATCACAATATAAGGAATCTGCGGCGCCAGGTTTTCAATAATGTCCAGCTGCATTTTTTTCGCCGGGGTTTTAACAACAATCTGGTCCATCATGTCATGCGACTTGACACAAGCAATCGTTTCAGCCGGAAAACGTTCAAATTTATCCAGATTGATGTAGCATTTTCCCTTCAGCAGTTCAAAAGTCTCATCCAGCGTAGGTACCGGGTATTGCGTTATCGCACCATCCACATTGCGATATCTCAATTCACGGATTTCCTCATCCCTCATCTGACTGACCGGTTTATCAGTTCCCAGCTGAAGACGCTCGCAACCTTCGTGAAACACAAACACCGTATTATCTGCGCTCTTCGTAACATCCAGTTCGATCATGTCAGCTTTTTGTGTCAGAGCAGATTGAAACGCAGCCAAAGTATTGCATGGAATATTTCCGCCATAAATCCCGCGATGTGCTGCTACAATGCGATGACCCTTCGCTTCTTCACGCAAATCAAACATTCATTCACCCCATATTTTGATACGTATCAATCTTTGCTCGGAATATACCATATTTGAATATCCTTGTCAACACTGAATTTTGACTCTCAATTCTCTTTTGATCATTGACGTTTGTATCAATAATTCATATAATTTATTATGGAATAATTCACAAAGGGGCAGAATAGATGGCAACTTTCAAAGATATAGCCGCGGCAGCCGGCGTTTCTTACGGTACGGTTTCCAACGTTCTGAACGGACGCGGAAATGTATCAAGCGACAAAATCCAAAGAGTACACCAGGCCGCGGAACGCCTTGGCTATACAATCAACCATGGCGCCCAGTTCCTACGCAAAGGAAACACTGATACGCTGGCCATCATTCTCCCGAATATCAGTGAAAAGAAATATACGGATTGTTATACCAGTTTCCAAAATTACGCCGAGAGCCATGGATATAAAACATCTCTTTTCCTCCATAACGGAGACAGGCAGCATGAAATAGATATTGTATCCGAAATCAAATCTGTCAAAGCGGCAGGAATAGCCACAGTCAGCTGCCTTGACAGCAATATTGATCCGTATCAACAAATCGGCTTTACGCCAAATGAAGTACAGCAGATCGAACAAAAGCCATATACAATCTATGACTATGTCGGTTTCGATTATGAAAAAATCGGACATGAAATGGGAAAATGTGCCCAAATGTATCAGAATGTAATTCTCATGACAGAAAGCATGGACACCTATACTGCCAGGGAATTCACGAAAGGCTTTATGTCCGAAGCTCAGAAAGCAGCCGAATGCCAGGTTCAGCATTATGAAAAAGAAAACTCAATCCGAAGCGCATCGCTTTGCCTGGATATACTATCTTCCTCACCTGCATCAGAAGCCGTTTTCTCTACCAGCATGAATTATGCAAGCATGCTGCGCAGTATACAAACTGGTTTCTTTTCAAATCAATCCATAGATATCTTTACTGTATCCCCTCTGTTTACTCTGCCCGAAAATGACTTTCGCAAATACGAACTGAACTACAGGCTGCTCGGAAAAATAGCAGCCCAGAGGCTGATTCAAAAAATAAGCTCCAAGACAAAAGAAACCGCGTCCGCTTATTTGTTACCGGAAAACGGTTTTAGGCAATGGAGCCCAGGACCTGCACCGACAGCCGGATCCCTGACCATGATGACTTTGGACAGTCCTACCGCTTTGATTGTCAAGAATATGGCCCGTCTATACACACGGTATACCGGGATACCAATCAAAGTCGCTATTTTCCCATACGATGGAGTTCATGAAATTCTTACGAAACTGGATTCAACAACTTCGTTTGATATCATTAGACTTGACGCCACCTGGATGAACTGGTTTGCCCCGAAAATCTTTGAACCTTTAAATCATCTTGACTCCAATGTATACGAACTGGAAAAAACATTCTTCCCGGATATACTGCAACGCTACGGCGGTCCCCAGGATGCTGTTTATGCCTTACCGGAAACTCCAAGTGCGCAAATGCTGTTTTACCGGAAAGACCTCTTCAACGACGTAGCAATCAGGCGGCTTTATCAGGAAAAAACACATGAGATATTACAACCTCCAAAGACTTTCAGGGAATATAATCAGATAGCACGTTTTTTCACAAAAGAATTTAACCCCAATTCTCCTGTGAAATACGGACATACGCTGACACTCGGAAATACTGGTACAGCGGCAACAGAATTCCTCACACGGTATTTTGCGCTGGCTCACGATCTTTTTGATGAAAACGACCGGATTCTGTTGAATTCACCTGCAGGTATCCAGGCACTGACCGAACTGGCTGAAAGCAGCAAATATGCGAATCTCTCTTATAATAGCTGGTGGCGTGATACTGCAAAGCTTTTCGCCACGGGCGAAGTTGCCATGACAATCCTTTACAGCAACTATGCTTCAGAAATGACAGGAAAACTTTCCAGAATCCGTGGTGATATTGGTTACTCTATGGTTCCCGGTTCAAATCCGCTTCTGGGCGGCGGCTCAATCGGTGTATGCAAATACAGTAAGCAAAAAGAACTGGCTTACCATTTTATAAAATGGTTATGCGGAGAAGAAGTATCTTCAGCCATGACGTTACTTGGTTCAGTATCTCCCTGCCGCGATACTTATCTGAATTATCATGTTATAGATACATACCCCTGGTTATCAATTACCGAAGAGTGCTTCCAGCAATCAGATACGCATCGCCTGCCTCATAACACATCTATTCCATTTGACGAAAGGCGTTTCCTTGGTATCCTTGGTATACAGGTAATAAATGTCATCAATGGAAACTGCACGCCGGAAAATGCCTTAAAAGAAGCAGAGCAGGTTTACAATACATCTATGAATATCTGATGCTAAAAGATCCCTGAAGCCGGTTTTCCTCCTTCTCCGGCTTCAGGGATCTATGAGCAATAATTGATTTATCCTCGGATAATCCAGGATAATCTTCCGTATTCCTTTTATTCCAATGCCGAAGTATTCAGCGCTTTCAGAAACCGTAAGTAGGTATTTCTGGTTGATCGGTACATTCTTCATGATTACTCCTCCCTCGTAAATTGTAGTAGAAGTAATCACTCGGTTTTCAAGAAAAGTCAACTCAGAGAACCGTTTTTCAGTATTTCATTTGTTTAGGATTATGGACATATGTCATATATTTTTTAATCTTTTACGGAAAGAAGTAAAATAGTAGTAATTTCAATTCTGGCAAGCACGATTTGCCGCGATAAGTGCGCCTTTGGTCGCGTAAAACCCTACTGACAGGAGGTGTCGCCGTGGCAGATAAAGATGCTTTTTCTCTGGTCAGTATTTTCCCAAATAAGAATTTGCAGATATCGTATTTTGAATTTCTATTCGCCTGCCTGATAAGCGGAAAACGATTCAGAAGAAAGGTGAACCGATGTTATTCAAAACACATTTCCTCTGACCATCCATGGAACAGGATTGTAAATCATCTTTTGTAATGCGTCGTCGTCACGGTACGTCCTTTTATCAAGTTCTTCATTGGTTTCTGTATACATTGTTTTCCAGGCATGATTACATTCCGACACTTTTTTATCATGTTCATTAACGATGACTGAGCAGCCCAAAACATACAGTACTATAATACAGAACAGATGTTGAAAAAGGGCGATTGAAACGGCTATGGTTAAATAACATATACCGCAATCTCCCTGAATTCACAATTCAAATCCAACGTCCTCACACTGGCCCGGTTCCAACTCATCCTATATGTACCATGTCTGCAGAGCACTCATCAGGTCAAATAACTCATCAACTGATCCTTATATTCTCTGATGCGGAGCAGATTATATGATCTCCATTTGATATCCATATTCTTTTTGTTGTGCTTTACAATCTCATCAAACACCTCGTCAGTCACCAGAATCACAAAATTTCCTTCCTTATTCCGCCCTTCGAAAATCTCCGAATGGAAGAGGTCCATCTCGCGCTGTACCCAGTCGTTTTCATCGATCCGATCTAAATGCTCCAGTAGATGGATGTCGCTGATGATCGCAATAAAATGCTTGGATTTGTCCAATGCCTGAAGAATCGCATCCTTGTATTCAGCCCGGGAAAGCTCCGGCAGACTGATTTTATCGAAAAACGCTTCGCACATATTGGATTTGAGGAACCGGTAAACCCCCTCCGCAATATCAATATCATAAGATTTGTGGCTAAGGAACACATCATATGTGCCTGTGCCAGGACGCGTAAAACCCAGTAGTGCACGAATGCCTTTTTCAGCCTTAGTGTATCCGTCGAGGCTGCCGTCAGATGATCGGAGATACTGTTGGTTCAACTCCGTGATTCGGGCTATGCACTCGGCGGTCATCTCCCTCGCGCCGATTTCCTCACAGTAGTTTTTCAGTCGTTCATAGCTTGTGATCAGGCATTTGAGAAAATCTGCCGCCTTTTCGTCTTCCCCAATCATCTCGAAAATGCGGTTACCTTCCCGGATGTATCTGGCAATGGCCTGGAGTTTTTCGTCCTTCTCGGAAGGAATATAGGACAACGCCCGCGTTTTCCCTCGAGTCGCCGCAGGCTTATCATACAGATATTTTTCCGTGTCCCTGATGAACTCCGTTATCACATTGGGCTGCCCTGGCTGCGGTTCCTTATCCGCGGATAGATAGATGTCCCGCCACTCCTTCTGCTTCTCTGCATACTCGTTTTCGGGTACGGCCTTCACGATGCCATCATGTAAATCACCATGC
>JAEEGL011059133.1_pt1 | contig 10132 bp, 9 predicted proteins | sample 9134231 | NCBI WGS metagenome assembly JAEEGL01 (sample SAMN16246548, study PRJNA631951) | gut metagenome | biome: gut microbiome; feature: rumen; material: fiber-attached | host: Bos | place: Iran: Karaj | collected 2018-10
ATACAGGTTATTAAAATACGGATGCAAATTTACTCAAAAAAAGGTGATTCTCGGGCTTTTCAGTATTTTTTTTATTCTTTATTAAGATTAGGCTCCACGCTTTCTGAAAGCGATGGCGCAAAAGAGTTTCTTTTCCTGATTCAAGACTCCCAAAGCAAAGCCACCGCCGCAATTTGCGACGATGGCAAACAATTATGTCGGTAGTTGTCGTGACTTCGTTTTGTTTCGTGACTTTTGCTAAACCACAAGCTGGTTACCCTCGGTCGTAGTGGGGCATGTCCTCAGGGATGACGAACGAGAACTCCACAAGTCCTTGAACCTTACCGTCTTCCACCCACGGCGTCTGGAAGATCATTTTCTTTTGACCCCGTTTCGAGATCGTGTAGCAGTTGGTGGACCCCTGTGTCAGCATCTCGCGAATCTTGGCTTGCGACCGCTCGTTGTGGCAGGGAATCATCGAGCGTCCCACCATCGTTTGCCCCTCCTTGTTGAAGGTGTCGCGCGAACGCTTGTTCATATATAATACTACTCCCTCGGTGTCGCACACCGTGACGGCGCATTGGATGCCTTCCGCCCAATCGAAAATCTTGTTTTTCTGTTCCATAGGCTTTGTGTTTTGATTTGTAGTAATAAACGAAAAAAGCATCCTCCGTCGTGGAAGATGCTCTCTTGAGACTGGTTGGGGTACCCGGACTCGAACCAGGAAAGGCAGGACCAGAATCTGCAGTGTTACCATTACACCATACCCCAATGTCCGGCATCCGTTTTGTTCGAATGCGGGTGCAAAGGTACTGCTTTTTTTTGAATCACCAAGCGTTTTTGCTTTTTTTTTTGCTTTTTATCCTAAAAAAAACTCAAAATCATGTATTTTTTGCAGGTTTTTCCGAGAATAAGGTGTACCTTTGTGCCAAAATCATATATAATCTCACAGAATCATTCAATCAATGGTAAATACAAACGAAAAGAACAAGGCTCCCCTTGACGGAGCCAGAGAATTGGCAAAAATTATCATCGAAGGCATACAGGAGAAGAAGGGCAGCGGTATCGTGGTCGTCGACCTTAGCGGTATTGAAGGAGCCATCTGCCGCTATTTCGTCATCTGTCAGGGCAACTCGCCCATGCAGGTGGAGGCCATTACCGACTCGGTAGAGGAATTTGCCCGAGAGAAAGCTGGCGAAAAGCCTGTCCGAATTGCCGGGCGGGAGAATGCCACATGGGTGGCCATGGACTATACCGACGTGATGGTGCACATCTTCGTGCCTGATATGCGTGCGTATTACAGTTTGGAGAGCCTGTGGCAGGATGCTCCTATTGAAGCTATTCCCGATTTGGATTAGAAGTGAGGAATTAGGTGTAAAGCGATAATTAGAATAAAGTGGAAAAGCAGAATAACAACAATCCGCCGAAGATGCCGAAGTTCAACATGAACTGGATTTACATTCTGGCACTTCTGGCCCTGACCTCTGTCTATTTCTTTGGAGGCGACACTACGTCAGGAAGCAGTATCAACAAGCAGACGAGCTACGACCAATTCAAAGTGTATGTGCAGAAAGGCTATGCGCAGAAAATCACGGTCAACAAGGCGAAGAACGAACTGAAGATGTATGTGAAGGCGGAGCATTTCCGAGAAGTGTTCAAGGCGGGAGCCGAGCAAACGGGGCCGCAACCTTACGTATTAGTAGCCATTGGCAGCGTCGACCGCTTGGAGGCCTTTGTGGAGCAGCAGCGCAGCGAAGGTCATTTCAAAGGCGATTATGGGTATGAGAACAAGGGCGAAAGTGTCTTCTACAACATGCTCTACAGCATATTGCCCATTTTCCTGATCTTCTTCTTTTGGATCCTATTGTTCCGCCGCATGGGCAGCGGAGGCGGCATGAGCGGCATTTTCAGCGTTGGCAAGTCGAAAGCCAAGATGTATGAGAAAGGTGGCGACCTGGGCATCACCTTTAAAGACGTGGCTGGTCAGGCTGGTGCCAAGCAGGAGGTGCAGGAGATAGTGGAATTCCTGAAGAATCCGCAGAAATACACCGACCTTGGAGGTAAGATTCCCAAGGGTGCCCTGCTCGTAGGACCTCCGGGAACGGGTAAGACGCTTCTGGCCAAGGCAGTGGCTGGAGAGGCTGGAGTGCCGTTCTTCTCGATGTCGGGATCCGACTTCGTGGAAATGTTCGTTGGCGTGGGCGCCAGCCGTGTGCGCGATTTGTTCCAGCAGGCGAAGGCCAAATCGCCTTGTATCATCTTCATCGACGAGATAGATGCCGTGGGACGTGCCCGCTCGAAGAACCCTGCTATGGGTGGTAACGATGAGCGCGAGAACACGCTCAATGCCCTGCTGACAGAGATGGATGGCTTCGGCACCAACAGTGGTGTCATTATCTTGGCAGCCACCAACCGCGTGGACATGCTCGACTCGGCCCTGCTACGTGCCGGACGTTTCGACCGGCAGATTCATGTCGATCTGCCCGACCTGACTGAACGCAAAGAAATATTCTTGGTTCACCTAAAACCCATCAAGGTAGACGAAAATCTCGATATAGACTTCCTGGCACGTCAGACACCAGGATTCTCTGGAGCCGACATTGCCAATGTGTGTAACGAGGCAGCGCTGATTGCCGCCCGTCACGATAGTAAGATGGTGAGCAAGCAAGACTTCCTCGATGCCGTCGATCGCATCATCGGTGGATTGGAGAAGAAGACCAAAGTGATGACCGCCGAAGAGAAACGTTCCATAGCCCTGCACGAGGCAGGACATGCCACCATCTCTTGGTTCTGCCAGTATGCCGCACCATTGGTGAAAGTGACCATCGTTCCGCGCGGACAGGCCTTGGGAGCCGCTTGGTATCTGCCCGAGGAGCGACAGATTACGACCAAGGAGCAGATGCTCGACGAGATGTGTGCACTGCTGGGTGGACGCGCTGCCGAAGAACTATTCACCGGTCATATCTCGACCGGTGCCATGAACGATTTGGAGCGTGCCACGAAGAGTGCCTATGGCATGATAGCCTTTGCCGGTATGAGTGACCGGTTGCCTAACATCTGCTATTACAACAACCAAGAGTATTCTTTCCAGAAACCTTATTCTGAGACCACGGCCAAAGTCATCGACGAAGAGGTCTTGAAGATGATCAACGAGCAGTATGCCCGTGCCAAGCAGTTGCTTGAGGAGCATCAGGAAGGCCACAACGAATTGGCTGAGTTGCTGATCAGCCGTGAAGTGATTTTCGCTGAAGACGTGGAGCGCATCTTCGGCAAGCGTCCCTGGACCAGTCGTTCGCAAGAAATCATTGAGGCCAATGCCCTGCAGAAGGCCGAAGAAGCTCTCGAAGCCAAGAAGTCTGAAGCTTCTGAAAGTGATCATAAAGTAGTAGGAACTCCTGAAACTCCAGAATCATGAACAATTTCATCAAACGTACCATCACAGGCATAATATATGTAGCCTGCATCGTCACGGCATTCATGCAGCCTTTTGCCATGCTCTTCCTCTTTGCCCTCGTCACGGGGCTTACTGCCTGGGAGTTCTGTGGTTTGGTAAACGACCGCGTAGCCCACACGCAGGTGAACCCTCTCATCTGTACTGTGGCTGCCGTGTATTTCTTTTTGGCCATGAGCGGCTATGTCAGCGGCATTACGCCTTCGTCGGGGGTGTTCATCCCATATCTGCTTACAATCGTTTATCTGTTTGTCAGCGAACTATACCTGAAGCAGGAGAATGCCATCAACGACTGGGCCTATACCATGCTGTCGCAGATGTACATCGCTTTACCCGTGAGCATGATTACCGTGTTGGCATTCACTGGCTCGTCCGATGGTGAGGTGCATTTCTATGCCCTGCTTCCACTGTCGGTGTTCATCTTCCTTTGGGTGAACGACACAGGAGCCTATTGCGTGGGCAGCCTGCTCGGACGGCATAAACTGTTCCCGCGTGTCTCTCCAGGAAAGTCGTGGGAGGGAAGCATAGGTGGAGCTGTCTTTGTGTTGCTGGCCGCTTGGGCCATCGGAACACTCGACAACTTGTTCGTGGCCGACTTTGACCAGCCGCGTTTCTTCGGAAAATGTATCCTTACGATATGGCAGTGGTTGGGCTTAGGACTCGTTGTTGTGGTCTTTGGAACATGGGGCGACCTTGTGGAATCGCTTTTCAAGCGTACCATCGGCATCAAAGACTCAGGCAATATCCTGCCAGGACACGGTGGGATGCTCGACCGCTTCGACTCTGCCCTAATGGCTTTCCCCGCTGCTGTCGTTTACATCTATACCTTGACTTTGTTATAGTTTCTGGAAAGTTAAGGATAAAGGTGGAACATGCGTTCCATCATCTGCCATTTCTCATCCGACGTGGCATCCGCGGCGCATCCTTGGTATTGCGCCACGAAGGCTTCCCACTCGGCCTGGCGAGGCAATGTGGCTAATTGCGACATTGCCTCGTCCCAGTTGAAGTCGAGGGGCGTTTCCACAATCATAAAGAGTCGGTTGCCAAGGATGTAGATTTCCATTTCAAGGATGCCCACTTGGCGGATGCCCTCTCCAATCTCGTGCCAGAAATGTTCTTTGTCGTGCGCTTCGCGGTATTTCGCGATGAGCGCGTTGTCACCGTTGAGGTCAAGCGTCTGGCAGTAGCGCTTCACAGGTTGGCCGTATTCTTTAATCCTGTATCCTTCAGTCATAAATCATTGAAATCTTGCGGGTGAAAGTCGATGTGCGCGGATGCCATATAAACCGACCACAACAAAGCAAATGAGGGGCAGTACGTAGGAAACGTTCACGGCGGGATGGCCCATGATGGTCTGCTGGTCGATGATCATTCCCTGAAGTGGTGGCATCAAAGCACCACCTACGATGGCCATGACGAGGAAGGCGGCTCCGAGTGAGGCATCGTAGCTGTCCACATTCTCCAGGGCGATGCCATAGATGGTGGGGAACATGAGCGACATGAAGAAGCTGATGCCCACCAGACAGTAGAGGCCGGCCATGCCGACGATACTGATGGCTCCCAGCGAACACAATCCGGCTCCAATGGCGAAAATGGTGAGCAGCACGCGTGTGTTGACATATTTCATCAGGAATGTGGAGATGAAACGGCTACCCAGAAACAGACACATAGCCACGATGTTGTACATCTGGGCAGTGGCTTTGTTGATGCCGAGGTGGTCGGCATATTGGATGATGAAGGTCCACGTCATGATTTGTGCCGCCACATAGAACATCTGTGCCACCACACCCTCGCGATAGACCTGGTTGTGCCACAGGCGGGAGAGGGTGTTTTTTCGAGGTACGTGGTACGAGGTGCGAGGTGCGAGATTACTGTCGTTTTCTCGAGGTACGTGGTGCGAGGTACGAGGTACGAGATTACCGTCTTCGCCTTCCACGAAACTATTCTCTCTCCTCTCTCCTCTCTCCTCTCTCCTCGAATCAATACTATTCTCGCCCAACGTACCTCGTACCTCGTACCCTCGATCGTCCCTGATGCACAGCGCAATGACGATGAGCATCACTACCACCACCAGGCCGATGGCCACGTAGGGATTGCGGATGACGGCAAGGTCGTGCAGGCGGATGTCGGCCTTCTCTGCCTCAGAGAGTGTGTTGAAGACGATCTGCCCTGCGCTGTCGCGGCGGTCGGACCACAGCTGTGGCAAGACGATGAGCGAAGCTACCGACATGCCGCACAGCGACCCCATGGGGTTGAAGGCCTGAGCGAGGTTCAGTCGTCGTGTCGACGTCTCCTTGGTTCCTAATGAAAGAATGTAGGGATTGGCGGTCGTTTCCAAGAAGGCCAGACCGAATGTCAGGATGTAGAGCGACAGGCAGAAGAAACTGAACTGCTGGTAGGCAGCTGCAGGGATGAAGAGGAAGGCGCCTATGGCATAGAGCGCCAGTCCCAAGAGAATGCCTTTCTTGTAGCTGTAGCGCCGGATGAAGAGAGCCGCCGGAATGGCCATCGTGGCGTAGCCGCCGTAGAAGGCGAACTGCACCATCGAGGCTTTCGTGGCCGACAGCTCCATCACCGTCTGGAAAGCCGCCACCATCGGGTTGGTGATGTCGTTGGCGAATCCCCACAAGGCAAATAATGTCGTGATGAGGATAAACGTCAACAGGTATTTCTTTTCTACTAACTTGGCTTTCATATCCTATTTGTAAATGGGGCCGAAGTTCTGGCAGGCGCGGTAGTCTGCTCCCTCTTTGTCCATACCAAAAGCGTTCCAAGCCGACGGGCGGAAAATGTCCTTGTCGGCAATGTTGTGCATGCAGACAGGGATGCGCAGCATGGAGCAGAGCGTCAGCACGTCGGCACCGATGTGCCCGTAGGCGATGGCTCCGTGGTTGGCTCCCCAACAATTCATCACCGAATAGACATCTTTGAAGCAGTCCTTCGATGCATCGAGACGTGGCACGAACCAAGTGGTGGGCCATGTTGGGTCGGTGCGTTTGTCGAGAATGTCGTTGGTCTTCGGGTCGAGTTCCACCGTCCATCCTTCGGCCAATTGCATCACGGGTCCGAGACCTTGTACGCGGTTCAGACGCATCATGGTCATCGGCATGCCGCCCTTGGTGAGGAAGTGGCTCGAATAACCGCCGCCGCGGAAATAATCGCGGTCGGCAGGCATCCAGTTTGTGGCCTTCAGACAGGCCTCCACGTCGTCGTTGGTCAGTTCCCAATGGGGTTTCATGGTGGGTTTGCCTTCAGCGTCGGTCATGGCTCCCGTGGCATCAAGTGTGGTGGCACCGCTGTTGATGAGGTGGATGAAACCGCCGGCGGCCATGCCTTCTGGGCGTTTTCCGGCCACACGTTCCACGGCTTCTGGACTCCAGTAGGTGCGGATGTCGGAGAACATCACGCCGCGATTGGTCAGCAAGTGTCCGAAGAGCATCGACATGCCGTTGAGGAAGTCGTTCTCAGTGGCCAGCACATCGGCCTCACGCGGACCGTTCCAGTCGAACGAAGTGCAGAGCATCGACTCGGGGAAGTCGAAGTTCGGCTTGTAGTCGGTCCATTGGCGCTGTCCCTGAACGCCGCCAAACAGGGCGTTGTGGCCCAGGGCCTCTTCCTTGTAGCCCATCTCCAGCAAGCGCGGGTTGCCGTGCATCAGGTCGCGGATAATCATCATCGTCTTCACCGTGAAAGCCCAGTCCTCGTCCTTTTCAGCGCGGGTCTTGCCCTTGCCCTTGCCGTTGAAGGTCGTCATGGGTGTGCCAGGGAAGAGCGGGCGATCCTCGTTATAGTCGTGGCCTTCCTGTGGCTTGCAGTATTTTTCCACCCATTGCATGGCCTTGCGGAATTCCTCTTTGTCGAAAATGCCAAAATCTACGCGGCGAAGAATCTCCACCAGCGAAACGTATTCTGTCCTCATGCCGAGGTATTGCTGCAGGAAATCGGCATCGACGATACTACCCGCGATGCCCATGCAAGTGTTGCCCATCGACAGGTACGACTTTCCGCGCATGGTGGCTACGGCCTGAGCCGCGCGTGCCCAACGCAGAATCTTCTCCGCTACATCAGCGGGAATGGAGTTGTCGTCCAAGTCTTGCACGTCGTGTCCATAGATGCCAAAAGCTGGCAGCCCCTTTTGGGCGTGGGCGGCCAGTACGGCAGCGAGATAGACGGCACCAGGGCGCTCAGTGCCATTGAATCCCCACACGGCCTTCGGGTAGTGCGGATTCATGTCCATCGTTTCTGAACCGTAGCACCAGCACGAGGTTACGGTGATGGTGCTACCCACCCCTTCGCGCTCGAATTTCTCGGCACAGGCGGCCGATTCAGCCACGCGGCCGATGGTGGTGTCTGCAATCACGCACTCCACGGGCGAGCCGTCGCCGTTGCGGACATTAGCGGTGATCAACTCGGCAACAGCCTTTGCCAGAGCCATTGTCTTTTCTTCCAAACTCTCGCGCACACCGCCTTGACGGCCATCGATGGTCGGGCGGATGCCAATCTTCGGGTACTTTGTCATGTTTCCTATATTATTTTTAGTTCGTAGTTTGCAGATTGTTGTCTGCAAATATACAAAAAATACTGCAAATGATGGTGTATTCCGCGAAGAATTTAAGTTTTCTTAGAGGAACCCCGGTATCGTTCGGCTTGTGATAAGACATCTTTTGGCTTGTAAACAGACGCAAATGACAACCGTACATTATTAACCTACGCAGCGTACATTATTAACCTACGCAGCCTACATTAATAACCTACGCAGCCTACATTATTAATGTACGGTCGGGATTCAATATGAATCACATCCACCTTTATGTCACACGGATCCCTGTTGTTTTCTTTCAGAACCTGTTCCTACAAAACTGCGATGATTCCAAGATTGGAGGCAAATCGTGATGGTCGCTACTCTGCGATGACGCCTGTGACCCCCTCTAACTCCCCCTGTAGGGGGAGAATTAGTTACATTTGTGCGCAGAAACTAACCTGTTCTCCCCCTACAGGGGGAGTTAGAGGGGGTCACAGGCCATTGGTTGAATAGTTCCCGTGATGGCCGTAAGGGTTAAATATTCTTTAAATGTGGGTGGCAAAGTAGATTATCTCCTTAGAAAGTTGTATATTAGTCAGCATGAATGACGTAGTAACCATCATAGAGCGGCTGTTCCAACGACATTACCGCAGGATGTTTCTCACGGCCTGCGCCCTGCTGGGCAACGACGAGGAGGCGCGCGATGCCGTAAGCGAAGTGTTCCTGTACCTGTTGTCGGCACGCTGGACACCTGAAGAACAACGGGCGGAGGCGTGGTTGCTCGTGGCTGTGAGGAACCATTGCCTCAATCTGCTGAAGCATTGGAGGGTTACGGGGGAATACCCCTCCCGACCTCCCCGAAGGGAAGGAGAAACGGCAGGCGATGTCAAATCGGTTGACGATGCGAATGCGGACGTTGATTCGTTGTATGCTGAAATCGAGCGGTATATTCAAGAGGAGATGACCGAACCGATTGCTACTGTGGTCAGTATGCGCTATATGGAGCAACGACGGGCAGAGGACATTGCCACCGAGTTAGGACTGAAACGCGCCACCGTCTATCAGCGATTAAAGAAAGGAATTAATCAAATCAGAAACCATTTCAAGGAAAGATAAGATGAGCAAACTAAGGAAACTTTTCGATATGACCGAGCATCCGGAACGCTATGAGGATAGCGACTGGATGGAACTCGCGCCAGGTCACGACATCACGGACGAGGAAATTGGCCGCGAATGGAGCCGCGTGGTGGTCTCAAAGGATAAAATCGTCTCGAAGAAACTCCATCCGTGGCTGAAGATTGCTGCCTCCGTGGCTGCGATACTGCTGGTTTCGGGCATCGCGTGGGCGGCATTTACGGGGTATTTCGCTAAGGAAAAGGACGTTCGTGGGTATGAGGGTATGGAGGTGCGGGGGGGCAAGAATACTCTTGCAGCTGATACTAATCTCGTTTCCTCGCACCCCCATACCTCTGCTGCCTCGGAAACCATCACCTACGAGAACGTGGAATTGCAGGATATTCTGCGGCAAATGGCCGCACATTACGACCTTCAAGGCGTGAACTTCAGCCGTCAGGAGCTGCGCCATCTGCGGCTCTATTACGAGTGGAACACAGGCAACAGCCTGGAAAAAGTGGCCGAGGAACTGAGCGCTTTCGAGCAAATCAAGGTTAGCATTGACCATCAAACGCTTATTGTTGAATAGCATGAAACGCATCCTATACCTTATTATATATATGTGCGCATGTGTGATGACGGTTTCTGCCCAGAATGTTTCAAAGCTGAAGGGCGAGGAAGAACCCACCGTGAGCCGTACATTCCGCAACAAATCGATGAGCGACGTGCTGCTCAACTTGCGCCGCGCTACCGACCGTTACCGCATATCGTTCATTTATAATGAGTTGGAAGACTTCAGGGTGAGCAAGTCGTTCGAAGGGCTCACCATACCCGAGGCCATCTGCGAGTGCATCGGTTTCTATCCCATCAGTATGGTGCGGCGGGGCGACTCGTTGCTCGTCGTAGAGTGTACCGAGAAGTACGAGCAACGGCTCATTGGTCGGGTGGTAGACAAGAATCGTCGGCCCGTGCCTTTCGCGAATATCACGCTCCTCTCTCCTCCCTCCTCACACCCCTCAGAAGTGCATGGCGTGAGCAACGAGGATGGGCGATTCTGCATCCCGTCG
>JAEEGL011607554.1_pt1 | contig 10132 bp, 3 predicted proteins | sample 9134231 | NCBI WGS metagenome assembly JAEEGL01 (sample SAMN16246548, study PRJNA631951) | gut metagenome | biome: gut microbiome; feature: rumen; material: fiber-attached | host: Bos | place: Iran: Karaj | collected 2018-10
TCACACTCGACATCGCCCGCTACGCACTGCAAGCCCTCAATTTCGACCGCAACGGGCTGGACGACATGGATATCCGCATCCTCACCACCATCATCGACAAGTTCAAGGGCGGCCCCGTCGGCCTGAACACCGTGGCCACCGCCGTGGGCGAGGAAGCCGGCACCGTTGAGGAGGTCTACGAGCCATACCTCATCCAAGAGGGCTACCTTATGCGCACCCCCCGCGGCCGAGAAGCCACCATGCTGGCCTACCAGCACCTCGGGAAAATGAAGCAAGGCTCCCAGCAGGAACTCTTCTAGCCCATCACCCTCAATACTTGCAGATACAAGGACGTCCAACGTCCTTTTTTTTTGCACTACCGACAGGCTCTCCTCCGAGCCCTGTCCGTGTTCAATCCGAACTAAAAAATTACATACAAATTACATAGTCATAATGTTAAATTACTCATCACTTACAAAAGTAATAGATAAGTAAGAGTATAGTAAGAGAAGAGTAAGACTTGAGTAAGAGTTAGACCTGTGTATCAACGTTTTACATCTAGACTTTTCAGATACATATCACATAATCAACATATTAAACACATTTTTACGCCCGTAACTCACTGATTTCCAATAACGGCAAAACCACCCCAAAACCGCCCCCAAAAACCCATTTTAATACCACAATCCGTGCCTTAAAAATACATAACAACTCAACTCCCCTCCCCCCCCGCGAGCATCTATCAATTGACCCGAGGTCGATTTTGAATGAAGGTCAGGCACGGCAGTCAGTAAGAGGCAACGGCAAGCATGGCCGCGACTGACGTTGCGGCATGGTTCAAGCGGCATGCAGTGCTAACCGCCCTCCTCGAACAAATGCCTATACCCGATGCGGTTGTATGGCAAATCAGACCGAGCGGAGAAGATTTTTTTTTGTCAATCCAAAAATAGTTTGTACCTTTGCAAAGTCAAATATATGCCATATGCTGTGTAATAGCAATTGTAACTTATTGGTTATCACCCCCCCCCCATTTCATTGTATGTAAATATATTGTTGGGGAGAGATTTGCTTGTATACGTACTTCGTTTATTGCAGCCGCCACCTGTTGTGGCGGCTGACTATGTATTGTGAAAACAAATCAGACCCATATCAAACTATATCCATAAACAACAGCAATTAGAAGCAATATGTCGCTAATAGAGAGTCTATCTGAGTACAAAATAATTCATATCAAGGGGAAAGCCCACAAACGTATAAAAAGAAAAGAAAAAACGATGCTGATGAACAAACATTTAAAGTGTACTATTGCTTTCATACTCGCGCTGTCGACAAGCCGCGCTTGGGCTCAGGACCCCATCGGTAGCATCAACTACAACAGTTCTTTGGCAGCCTACGAAATCAACACTGCCGACAATCTGAAAGACCTCGCCGTTTACGTCAACGGTAGCGGCAACTACAGCACTGGCGGCAGCGAGACCACCGCACACAACTGTGTCGGAATGGTTTTCAAGATGACCGATGACATCAGCATCGATTACACAACCGCATGGGACAGCACCACCAGCACCGAAAATAACTTCAACGCCATCGGTTCATTTTCCAGTTACAATATCAGGTTCCAAGGCACTTTCGACGGACAGCAACATACCATCAGCGGCATCCGCATCTATCACTCCGGCAACAACCAGGAGAAAGGTCTCTTCGGCGCCATTGGCAGCGGCGGCCAAGTCCTTAACCTCAAGCTTTCCAACACCAGAATTACCTGCCAGCACCAGGTGGGTGCCATTGCAGGCTACAGCAGCGGCGAGGTGGCGGGCTGCACAGTTATGGACAGCGTGGCTGTGCATACCGTATCCACCGGCAGCCATAGTCACGGCGGCGTGGTGGGCTACAATAACGGTAGCGTGACGGGGTGCGTCAGTCACGCAACTCTCACCGTCGCCGACGGCTTGACAAACTGCATGTATTTCGGCGGCATCGTCGGACAAGGCGGCACACTCCAGGGCAACCGTGCCTTTGGTGTCACCATTGCCAATGTCGCCGACTACAAGGGTGCCATCATCGGCAACGCAGGCAACGGCGTTACATTGACCAACAACGGCTATGTCCTGTGCACTGTAGGCGGCAGCACCACCGCCATCGGATGCAACGGCGCCGATGTCACCGCAAACAACGGTGCCGTGCCCATGGGCACTGTCACCGGCACCGATATCTCTGTCTCCACCACACCATCGTTTACACACAACGCAACAAACTATTTCTTGGCCGGGACCACCATCACGGTCAGCTACACCGGCACCATTCCCGACGACTACTACTACATCACCTACTCGGCCACCGACGCACAGAGCAACCCTGTCAGCGTCACAGGCAACACCTTCACGATGCCCTCCTCGGATGCTACTGTTGTGGCGTCGGTCATCACTCCCGTATGGAGCGGCAGCGGCACCCAGAACGACCCCTATGTCATCACCAGTGTACATGAGCTTAACATGCTCTCCTACCGCGTAAACAACAACAGGTCGAATAGCAACTCCGAGGCCTACACCTCCTGTCACTACCGCCTCAATGGCGACATCACCTACACCCATACCACCGATTGGGACAATGTTCCCAGCACAGAGAACAACTTCACCGCCATTGGCACTGAAAGCAACCCCTTCAGGGGATTCTTCGACGGCGACAACCACACCGTCAGCGGCATACGCATACGTGTCCCAGACGCCAATGCTGACAACAGGGAAAATCAAGGCCTCTTCGGCTACGTGAGCGGCGGCACTGTGCAGAACCTCCTCCTCGCCGACACACGCATCACCGGCTACTTTTATGCCGGCGGCATAGTAGGCACCAACGACGGCGGCACAATCCAAAACTGCCATGTCCTGGACAATGTAGACATCCACATAGCATTCAGGAACAGCTGGTATTACGGAGGCATCGCCGGCCGCAATAGGGGCAGCACGGGCAACATCAACAACTGTAGCAGTTCGGCAACCCTCAGCTTCAGAGGCAGTGTTGATGTACCCTATAGCCGCGGATTAGGCGGAGTGGTTGGCTATCTCTATCAGGGAACAGTATCCAACTGCCTATCCCTCAATGCACGTGTCATCCGTAAAGACATTGACGGAACCCTGCGCGAGCTGTCGGGCGTAAAGCACTGTGGTGCCGTTGTGGGGCAAAACGACCGCAGCAACGGTCTCTCAAACAACTACTACAGAAATTTCACCGTTGGCGGCAATGAAGCCACCTACGGCAGCGGAGGCGAGAGCAGTGGATATGACGTCACCTCCAACCGCGGCGCGGTGAGGGGCTACTTTATCACCTACGGGGAGAACGCCGGCAGCAACGCCCTCACCCTCACCATCCCGGCCCACGGCTCCACAGCAGAGCAATGCCACCATGTCGCCGCTTCGGGCCAGAGTGTGCAGGCCCTCTACACCGGTGGGGAATCCAACAAGACACTGCTGGTGTCGTATGACGGCATGGTCATACCCATCGTCGTCACCCCCAACGGCAGTTTCACCATGCCGGCCACCGATGCCACCATCACCGCCACCAACGACTGGAGCGGCAGCGGCACCAGCGGTGACCCCTACATCATCGAAAGCCCCGAGCAACTCAACATGCTCTCTTTCCGCGTCAACAACGGCGTCAGCAACTACGACGGCAAACATTTCCGCCTCGCCAACGACATCACCTACAGCCACACCACCGACTGGAACGACGCAACCAGCACCGAAAACAACTATGTCACCATCGGCATAACAAACACAACAAAATACTTCAAAGGCACCCTCGACGGACAGAACCACACCATCAGCGGCATACGTGTGTATAAAGATGACAGCTCCAGTTATCATGGCCTCTTTGGCTACGTCAACGGTGCGCTCGTGAAGAATCTCATCCTTGCCGACACCCGCATCACCGGATGCCTACATACCGCAGGCATCGTAGGTCTTCTCGACGGTGCCAGCGAGGTCATGCGCTGCCATGTGCTGGGCAACGTCACCATCCATGCGGTCACTAGTCAGAGCGACTGCCACGGAGGCGTAGTCGGCCAGAACGGAGGCAATGTTAACCATTGCTCCAGCGCCGCCACCCTCACCAAGCTTCAGAATGCATACGGCTGTAACGCATGGGGCGGCATAGTGGGTTACACCTCCGCCGCAGGAGCCTCTGTCAACGACAACTACGCCTACGGTGTCACTATCACCAATGTAGCCTCAACTGACCAGAATGTCTACACAATCAGCAATGTGGGTGCGATAGCCGGTAACAAAACAGCAGGCATTCACCGCAACAACTACTACCACAACTGCACCGTCCAAGACAGCACCGCCAACATAGGCCTTAACGGCGCCGACCTCACAAACGACGACGGCGCGATGCCAGCACACTTCCTTACCTACGTAGGCAATGCCAGTGCGGGCGCTACCTCCATCACCATCCCCGCCCACGACGCCAATGCCGAACAGACGTACAATATAGCCGGTGCCGGCCGCAGTGTGCAAGCACTCTACTCTGGCAGCGACGAAAACCTCGAGGCCGTGCTGACCGTAACCCAGGACGGCACCGACCCAGCCGTGACAACCGATGTCATCGAAAACGAATACTTCACAATGCCTGCTGGTGACGTCACCATAGCGTTGAAGAATTACAATTTCATAAAAAACATCGAACCCAAAAAGTGGTATGCCATCGCTACGCCCATGCACGACGAGAACCAGACCTACGAGAGCATCGCCAACGTCACCAACCTCGCCACCGGCGCCTACGACCTCTTCCGCTACAGCGAAAGCAACAGGACCTGGGAAAATCACAAAAAACACAACGGCGGGAACGGCGCCACGGACAACACCTTCACCACCCTCGCCATCGGCAGCGGATATATCTACCGCAACGGCAGCGAGCAGACGCTCCATTTCACTGGTGAACCCAACAACGAAGCCACCTACAGCATCACGCTCTCCGCCACCGGCAGCGGCGAACTCAAGGGTTTCAACCTCATAGGCAACCCCTACCCAACACCGCTACCTTTCAGCCGCGACCACTACTCGCTCAATGCCGACGGCAGCTGGACAGCCCACACCGACGGCAATGGCACAATAGCCGCCGGCGAGGCCGTCCTTGTCCACACCGAAACCAATGGCGAAACCATCACCGTAAGCCCTGCTGGCATAGTGGACGGTTCTTCAAAAGGCACACTCCCACCACTGCCAAAGTCCTTATGTCTCGGTGGTGACTGCTACCATGATACCTATGATGACCCTTCGACCCAAGCTGTCCATTTCGCCCACTGGGACGGAACAGTCTGGGCCATCACCGGCACAGGCACCCTCCAGGCCTATGACATCACGGGCCGCGAGCTATTCCACCGCGAGGTCAACCACAGCATTCAACTTCCGACCTCCAACTTCCCACACGCCGGAGTCTACATGCTCCGCCTCGACGGGATAACCCAGAAAATAGTAATCTTTTAATACCAAAAAAATGAATTTACGGAAAAAAGTATTTTTTATCCTTGTGGCGCTAACGGCGACCTCGGCGTGGGCACAGACCCCCGATATCGGAGGCATCAGCTACAACAGCGACATCAGCGCCTATGAAATCAACACCGCCGACAAACTGAAAGACCTTGCCGTCTACGTCAACGGCTCCGGCACCTACAGCACTGGCGGTGACAGCGAGACCACCCCACACAACTGTTCGGAACTGGTCTTCAAGTTAACCACCGACATCAGCATCGATTACACAACCGCGTGGAACGACACTACAAGCATCGAACACAACTTCAACGCCATTGGCAATTCTACCACCAGTTTTGCCGGAACCTTCGATGGACAGAATCACACCATCAGCGGCATCCGCATCTACAAGGACGGCAACAGCAGTGCCGACAGCTGCCAGGGCTTGTTCGGCAACAACAGCGGTACTATACGGAACGTTGTCCTCGCCAATTCCCGAATCACTGGATACCAATATATCGGCGGCATTGCAGGCAACAATACCTGCACAATTGACTCTTGCAAGGTGTTGAACGATGTCAACATACATTCTGTATATCTTTCTGACTGCCAGAAACACGGAGGTATAGCCGGAGCTACCTCCGGAACTATCAGCAATTGCGTCAGTTCGGTCCAAATCACCGAAGTAGCTGGTGTCACCTCGTCTTCCAATTATGGCGGCATCACCGGTTACGGTCAGGGACTGAGCAACAACATTGCCTACGGAGTAAACATCTCCGCTAAAAATCCAACATTCTACAAAGCGGCAATTATCGGTCAAAGTACTGTTGACGACTATACTAACAACTACTATATCGATTGCAGTTTAATCAATATCAGCACTAACGCAACAGCGACTGCAGGAATAGGTCGTGGCGGGAGTACTACGTACAGTGATGTTGACGGAGTCCAGCAGGTATGTAAAGTCACCCTTGCCGATGAATACGTCACGATAACGAACCCCACCACCCCCACCGTCTTCTTCAACGAAACCAATTACTTCAAGAAGTGGACCCCCGTCACCCTCGGCCACGCCAACCGTGCCCAGGGCATTGTCTTTTCCGAATACCGTGTGACCAAAGACGGAACTGACCCCGTACAGAATGTGGATATCAACGAGTCGGCAGGTGTATACTCTTTCTATATGCCAGATAATCATGTGACAGCGGCGGCAGTCTACACAATAGGCTGGGTGGGCGATGGTACCGAGCAGACTCCATACCTCATCTACGAACGTGATCAGCTCGACTTGCTGGCCGCTCGTGTCAATAGTGGCAACGCTTACCAAGGCATGTACTTCAAACTGTGTGACGACATCACTTACCCACACACCTCCGCATGGGACGCGGCCTCCATTAGGGAGAACAACTACACTCCTATAGGCCTCATCGATGGCAACGGCAATGCCAGGCACTTCAAAGGCATATTCGACGGCGACACCCACATGATCAGCGGCATCCGTATATTTAAAGGCGGGGTAGGTGATCCAGACGATAAAATGGGTATGTTTGGGTATGTCGATGGTGGCACTGTGAAGAACATCATCCTAGCCGATACCCGCATCACAGGATATAATGATGTTGGCGGAATTGTTGGCCATTTGATAGGAGGCGGCAAAGTCCAGAGCTGCCACGTTCTTGACGACGTCCTTATCCGTGCAGAAGATGCCAGCGCATCCAGTCACGGTGGTGTCGTCGGAGCAAGCAATTTCAACAGCAATTGCGTTATCGAGTACTGCTCGAGTTCTGCCAAGATTGCGGGACCTGGGCGTAGCGATTTCGGTGGCATTGTGGGCGCTGGCGGCAGCTATGTGAGAAACAATCTGGTAATAGGAGCCTCAATAGATGCCACAACTCATACATCAGGTTCTGATTCTATTCCCGTCTATTATTATGGCGCCATCTCTGGAGACCACGACAATAGCGATTTAGATGATAAATATCAAAACAACTACTATTGGAATTGTAAGATTGGCAGTTCGAATATCAACAGGGCCAGAGGCAGCAGAGGTGATAACATTTTTACCAACGACGGTGCTACGCCATGCTTCTTCATCACCTGTGGCGAAAATGTCAGAACTGGAGACGGCTCGTCCACCTTTACCATCCCCGCCCACGGCAATGTTGCCGAAACGACTTATGTGTTCTCTGTAGACCAGCGCTATGTGAAGGTGTTCTACGACGCCCAGCACGATGCCAACCGTGAAGCCGTGCTGACCGTATCTCGCAAAAGAGACAATGGTGATGTCTATAGAACGGATGATGTCACAGAGGGTGGTATCTTCCAAATTCTTTATGCCGATGTCAGCATCGCATTAAAGGGATTTAACCTCCTAAAAACCATCGAACCCAACAAATGGTATGCCATCTCGTCGCCTATGCACGACTCGGTGCTGAACGATTCCGATGAGGGGCTCTCTTTCTATTTTGAGAACATAGCAAACGGCACCAACCTCGCCACTGGCACCTACGACCTCTTCCGCTACAACGAACGCTACATGACCTGGGAGAACTACAAAAACCGCAACGGCGAGGAAGGCGATTTCAACACCCTTGAGGTCGGACGCGGATACATCTACCGCATAGGGGGAACATCAAACGCCACACTCCGATACAGGGGCGTGGAGAATTCGGGAGATATCTACAGTATGGTTTACAATTCCAGACCCAGTGGACCCAGTGGACCCTATGTCCCTCTTGACAAAAACGGTGGCACCGAGGATGCTAACGACATCCTGTATGGTTTCAACTTGATTGGCAACCCCTATCCTCACCAGGTGTACTACGGGGCAGGTATTAATTCCACTGATTTGGATATTTTTTCCTATTACACCCTCGAACCCAACGGCAGCTGGCGTATTCACTTTGCCAATGAAAATAGACCGATTGGAACTTGCGAGGCTATCCTGGTATATGCCTCCGCCACGGAACCATTGGAATTCAGCGACAACGCTAATCCTCCAGCCCAAAACAGCGGCAAGACGCTGATGTTCACCGTCAGCGACGGGACCAACGAGGATGTGGCTTACGCCGTGTTGGGAACAGCAAACGAAAAGGGCATGCCCAAGATAGCCCACATGGAAGCCGGCCTCCCGTCGCTCAGCATCCGCATGGGAGGCAACAGGTATGCGATGGCGGCAATAGAGGAGGAGACCACCGAGCTGCCGCTGGACTTCAGCGGCAAAACCGGAAAATACACCATCTCTGTTGAAGCCATGGAGAATGCAGACTATCTCCACCTGATTGACTTGCAGACAGGCAACGACATCGACCTGCTGAGCAACCCCACCTACACCTTCACACAATCAGGCAACAATACTTCTGCACAAGGCGACCGCTTCCTCGTCAAGTTCTCAAATTCACAACTCCCAACTTCCAATTCCCTGTTCGCCTACCAGATTGGAGACCAGACTATCATCACCGGAACGGGAACGCTCCAAGTCTTTGACGTTATGGGCCGCCAATTGTTATCTACTGAAGTTGACAGCTCTCCGTTCTCACTTCACCGTTCACAATTCCCCGCCCCAGGTGTCTATATCCTCCGCCTCGATGGAAAAACACAGAAGATAGTAATAAGAAACCAGGGAAACTAGGAAGCCCTAGGAAGCCCTAGAAAAGAAACAAAAAAAACAATGAAAGCAATAAAGATTGTATTAGCAGCCGCGGCCCTTCTTTTTACCGCCTGCGGCAAGGACGGGGCCGATATGCGCCTCCGCCTCCTCTCCGAGAACATGACGTTTATCGGTGCCAAAGTCCTCGTCAACCCCGCCAACCCCAGCGGAGCCTCGTGGGTCACCGGCGAGAGAATCAACCTCAACGGCACGGCCTACCCCGTGGCCTACGCCGAGAGTACCTATTACCTCAACACCGGCACGGACGACATCCCCGCCAGCCTGCTGGCCGTCTACCCCTCCGACACCAACGCCAACGACAACGACGTGACCGTCAGCAACGACGGTGCTACAGGCACGGTGACCATCCGCAACCTCAGCGTCGACTACCGCGATGGCGGACAACGCATACTCTTCCCTATGGCGGCCGCGAACAACAGTAGCGAAAAGCGCCTGCTCTTCAAGCACCTCACCGCCGGAATGAAGCTCACCCTCACCGACACCTGCTCGGCCAAGGACTACACCATCGGCTCGGTGAAGATAGTCACCTACGGCCAGAGCGCCACCGCCGGAACTCTCCCCGCCGTCAACGGTGTCAGCTGCAACTGGGCGGTGCAGGGTCCCGCGGTGCCGGGCGGCATGATTGGAGAAGAGACAGGCGACGTGAATATAGCCTACTCGAGCGAGATGCACTTCACCCTCAAGGACAACGGCGTGGCGGGCAAGGCCATATCCGGCAGCATCAGCCTCTGCGTCCCCGTGACGGTGAACCGCATCAAGACCATCGTCGTCACCGGCTACGACACCGACGGACGGCAGCTCTTCAGCCGCACCAAGACCCTCGACGACGAGCTTGAAGTCGAGCTCAACACCATGTACACAATCCCCGAAATCGAATTCTGACATGCCATGGAAAAGAAAGAATATATAGCCCCGACGCTCACCGCCGTCAGTTTCAGAGTAGAACGTGGATATGCCCTCAGCGGCGGCTTCGGTCCGCAGAACGCCTTCCTCGGCCTCATCGGTATGCAGGCCGACA